>OLNW01001253.1_pt1 | contig 25645 bp, 22 predicted proteins | sample 1672121 | NCBI WGS metagenome assembly OLNW01 (sample SAMEA3136648, study PRJEB25190) | human gut metagenome
AAGCAAAAACTGCATACTGCATCATCTCCACAAGTGAGAAAGCACTTTATGCCAACATCATGCTCCAGAAAGGCGTTGTGATCAACAACGACTGATCTTTTTTTTGAACTGCCTGATATAATCATATATAATACACATATTCAACCAAAACATAAAACGCCCGGATCTGGAATGTTTCAAGCCAGATCCGGGCGTTTTATATTTTAACATTTTTATCTCTTTGCTGCTTTTGCGGCGTATCCTCCGCAGAGTACTTTTCCACCGGAGGTTTTTATCCCTGCACGCACCGCATAGTAATACGTTGTTCCCTTTTTTGCGGTCTTATCCTCAAAGGAGGAGCTGCTGCCTCCGGAAACTGTACTGATCTTTTTCCATGACCCCTTTCCGGTCTTACGGTAGATCTGATAGCAATCTGCTTTCTTCTGCGCTTTCCAGCAGATCTTCAGCCCCCTGGAGGTCTTCCTGACACTGGATATCTTCTGAAGTTCCGGATAGGACAGGATATAGCTGCTTGCCTGATATCCTCCGAAAACTTTTTTCCCGTCTACATTCTTATAAGGCCTTACAGCATAAGCGTAGGAGGTGATTCCTTCAATCTCCGTATCCTGCCAGGATAATACTTTGTTGTTCACGGTTCCGATCCGAACCCAGCTTTTTCCCTGGAGCTTCCGGTAGATATGATAGCCACTGGCTCCGGAAACCTTCTTCCAGGATACCCTGTTACATGGTCCGCTGACAGCTTCAGCCACTGCACGGGCCTTTCCCAGCTCCGCTTTTGCTGATAACGGCGAAGATGCGGCTCCATAAACAGTCTTCTTTCCGGAAAGTACATAAGAAGCCCGGATCCGATACGTATAAGTGCTTCCTGTTTTCACTGCAGTATCCTGCCAGGTCACTACATCTGCTGTCACGGTTGCCATTTTTTTTGAATTTCCGCTTTCATCCCAGCGATAGATAGCATAACGATTGCAGCCGGGAACTGCTTTCCAGGAGATCCGTATCCTGTTAAATGCCTTGGAAACCAGTTTTACACCTGTGGTCTGACGAAGCTTCACCGTAACCTTACAGGTAGCTCGGATTCCCCTGGCATTTTTTCCGTAGCAGGTTATGGTTGCTGTTCCCGGATTTTTTGCAGTAACAACGCCGCTTCCATTTACAGCAGCCACACTGGTATCTGAGCTTTCCCAGACAATGCCGGAAGCATCCATCTCGGATCTGGTAGCCGAAGCATTCAGTGTTTTCTGATCTCCGGAATACAGACTTATCTCAGAGGAAGAAAGCTGCATCCTGGCCGCACTGCTCAGAGTCCTGGTATGCGCCTTGATCCTCGGCGTTACCGATGGATTAAATTCAACCGCATCCATCCAGGTATCCTCCGCGTTATATCGCAGAAAGCTCTGACCGGATACGATAGACGGAGAAAAGCTGCACCAGCCATAACTGACCTCTGCCTCCACACAGTATTTTATATATGTGCTTCCTGCATTTGTCACCACAATAGAATACAGACTGTTCTGGCTGAGCAGAACCTCTGGGATCTGAAAGGTCATAACCCCAGCCATCGGCTGACTGCAGGAAACCGGTGTGGAATATGCCGGTGTTCCACTGGTAGGATCACTGGCATCCTTCAGATTTGTGTATACCTGCACAGTATAGGAATTATTGGCAGACATGGAGCTAAGAGTCACCTCGCCAAGCGATTCCGCTTTTCCGTTTCCTGCACTGGCACGAAAAACCGTGGACAGCTGTTCTCCCGCATACATGCGGATGGAGCCAAGCCCTGACGTTCCGTCATAAAAATAATTGTTGCTATATTTCGGTGTATTGACAGCCGTAGCCGCAACCAGCTCACTGACAGACTTATCCTCATAAGACATATAAAAATATCCGGATTTTCCCCAGCCTGTACCCCAGCTGTTCTTAACGATCCAGGCTCCGTCTCCCTTTACCTTGGAAGATGCCCGGAAATTCTTCGCAGAATAATTGTCATCCCAACCCACCACTGTAACTACATGATTCACGTTCTTGGTGCTGGTAGGATAGGAATAGGCCGCTGTACTTGCATTGTAATAGGCATTCTGTGCATTATACATCACAGTAACTGAATTATTTGCAACCAGAAGCTTCTTCATGGCATTTACGGAATAATCGGAAAAATAGGTATTTTTCAGATAAGCAGCTGCATTGTACGCCTTGGATGCCGCCGGAGTCACACCGGTTTTCTGTGTATGCGTGGAATCTGTTGCCAGAGGCACATCCCCTTCTGTTGTCATTCCGGACCAGGTGCTCAGAAACATGGAAGCCAGAAGATCATTTCCGCCCTCATGATAATCTGCGTTTCCTTTATCATCTGTCCCCATATGCTTATTGACATCCCCGTAGGTATTTCCAAGCGGGTCATTCTTTCTGTTTGCAAAAAAATACGCCAGATGCTCTTCCGACAGATCATAAGCCCCAAGGCCCTGGGTCAGAAACGAGGTTTCCAGAAGAGAGGCCATTCCAAATGCCCAGCACATACCGTAGGGCTCCTGATTCTTTACGGAAGTGACATATCCCTGATCCGCTGCATTATAATAGGACGGATAGGCCGCAGCTCTTCCCATCGGTACCTCATCCACATCATTTCCGATCTCCACGGCGGTGGAATAAGAGGTCAGATTATCAAAGGGTGCCAGCTGTTCCTGCTCCTCTTCCTCCGTAAGCGGACGGCCCTTGATATATTCGATGCCGGACTCACCACTGTCTGAGGCATCCCCGAAGCTCTCCTCACCGTCGCCAAAGGTAGCCTCCTCCTGGGAATCTGAAGACGATCCTTCTGATATTTCGGGAGTTTCTGTATCCTCCTCGGAGCTCTGCAAGGCTATATCCTCGGTATCCCCGTCGGCTGCCTCTGCAATATCCTCGGTCTGTTCATCAGGGATACCGGTGTTCTCTGTGGTATTCCCTTCTACGGTCTCCGTCGTATCCTCTGCTTCCGCCGACTGCGTCTGTGTATCTTCAGACCATTCTTCATTGAAGCCTTCCGCAGAATCACTGAAGCCTTCCACATCGGCTGCCATGACCGGAACCTGGTTGCCCGCAACTGCCACACACAGAAGAAGCGGCAGTAATTTCTTCCTGACAAGCTGTAGTCTCTTCACAAAATTCTCCACTTTTCTTATATTGATCTGGTTTATCTGTTAACGTTTCTTCAAATGATAACCCAGAATTCCGATTACTGCAAGTACTGTTGCGATCCCGATCCAGATAAACGGACTTTTATACCAGGAATTTTCTTCTTTAAAGGATGTCGCAGCTGTGCCATTGACCGGCTTAGTGACAGCTTCATCCGCAGATTTCCCACCTTCTGTTGTTCCATCCGCTGCAGGCGGTCCCTGGACCTCGCCGCTCTGAGCCTGAGAACTACCTGTGCTGGCCGTCCCTGCAGGTGGCCCCTGAACCTCACCTCTCTGAGCCTGAGATTCATCTGTGCTGGCCGTCCCTGCAGACGCTCCCTGTCCTTCGCCATTCTGAGCCTGAGAGTTGCCTGTATTGTCCGTCCCTGCAGACGTTCCCTGTCCTTCGCCATTCTGAGCCTGAGAGCTGCCTGTATTGTCCGTTCCTGCTGCTTTCCCCTGAGTCTCGCCGGCTGCGGAATTCTGCGTATCGGATGCGTCTCCCTGATTCACTGCAGAAGTCTCTTTCTCCGTGCTCCCTGCGATTCCGGCCTTCGCCAGCTCCGCATCCTTTGAGGGCCGCAGCTCCTCCAGCGGCACATAACCGTATCTGCCATTATACTCTGTATATCCCCAGGTCTCACCATTCTTCTCTGTCTCCCCTTCGATATGCAGGACAGTACCATCCCTTACCGTCTTATCATTGAGCTTTTCACCTTTTCCGTCGGTGGACGGATAGATATCCACACCAACTCCACCGGAATCCACAGTCATATAATAATCTGTGGTATCCGCCGGAGCCTCCACCTTCACCACAACCGACTTGTCCGCATACACCGGAACACTCATACTCAGCACCAGCATTCCTGCCAGAAGCACACCTTTGCACCTTTTCATTGCTCTTTCCTCCCTCAAAAAATCTCACTGCCATTCTATGCATAAAATCCCCTTATATTTCTCTTTTGCCTTGGCTCCGAAATATAAGAGGATCTTATCATTAGTTATATCCAGTATCTTTTTTATGCAAGCTCCCGCTCACACATATCCAGCGCAGAAGCGATCACCGCATCCATGTCATAATATTTATATTCGCCAAGACGGCCGCCGAATATCACCTTCGGTTCCTTCTCTGCAAGCTCCCTATACTGTCCGTAAAGCGCTCCGTTCTTCTCATCATTGACCGGATAATACGGCTCATCTCCAGGCTTCCACTCGGAACTGTATTCCCGGCTGATCACCGTTTTCGGAAGATCATTACCCTCCTCATCCTTTCCGAACTCAAACCATTTATGCTCGATGATACGGGTCCATGGAGTCTCCACATCCGTATAATTCACTGCTGCATTTCCCTGGAAATTAGGTTTATCCAGTGTCTCATTCTCAAAACGCACGGAACGATACTCCAGAGTACCCAGCTTATAGTCAAAATACGCGTCGATGGCACCTGTGTAGATCACTTTCTCCGCCATTGCATCGTACTGCTCTTTTTTCTCCAGATAATCCTCATTCAGCCGTACCTCGATACCGTCCAGCAGATTGGCAACCATCTTCGTATAACCACCCACCGGGATTCCCTGGTACAACGCATTGAAATAGTTATTGTCAAAGGTCAGACGCACCGGAAGCCTCTTGATGATAAAAGCAGGAAGCTCCGTACATGGACGTCCCCACTGCTTCTCCGTATAGCCCTTGATCAGCTTCTCATAAATATCCGTACCTACAAGACTGATAGCCTGTTCCTCCAGATTCGAAGGTTCCGTGATCCCTGCAGCCTGCCGCTGCTCCTCGATCTTTGCCGCAGCCTCCTCCGGAGTCACCACGCCCCACATCCGGTTAAAGGTATACATATTAAACGGAAGACTGTACAGCTCCCCGTGATAATTGGCAACCGGACTGTTGGTAAAACGATTGAAGATGGCAAACCGGGTGATATAATCCCAGACTTTCTTATTATTGGTATGGAAAATATGTGCACCGTATTTATGCACGTTGATTCCTTCCACCTTCTCTGTATATACATTTCCCGCAATATGCGGACGCTTGTCGATCACAAGCACTGACTTCCCGGCACGCTTCGCCTCCTGTGCAAAAACCGCACCGTAAAGACCGGCACCTACGATAAGATAATCGTACATTGATTTCATTCTCCCTGTTCTTTCATTGATGCTGTTATTTTAACACCGAAAAAGGGTAGCTGGCAAGAAGCCACTGTAAAATCCCGGTAAATCTTATATAAGAATGTTGTCAAACAGATATCCGCAAGCTGCAAAAATGATAAAATATCAGATATCCGCTTCTCAAACACCAAAATGTATGATACCCTGTAACTGGATCAGATAATAAACTACTCTGATCACATAAACAGATCGAAGATGGTGAAACCTATAGGTACAAAGGATACCATCACCAAAGATTACATGGCTAACAACCGCGTTTTTGCGGATGTGTTCAACCATATGCTGTACAAAGGAAAAAACATCATAGACCCTGACACTCTTCATCCACTGGATACCACAGCTCTCGCTGTCCCCTACGGATTCGGCACTTCAGAAGTTCCTGTCCAGAAATTCCGGGACGAATTCAAATCTCTTAATGTTATGCACGATGATTCAAGAATCTATCTTCTCCTGGGGATTGAAAATCAATCGGAACAGAACTTTGCAATGCCGGTTAAGAATATGGTCTACGATGCATTAGAATACGCAGGGCAGGTAGAAAATTCCGCCAGATCACACAGAGAAGCAAAGCAATGGCCTTCTACATCCGGAGAATATCTCACCGGCTTCTACAAGGATGACCGGCTCATCCCGGTCATAACCACGGTCGTGTACTTCGGTTCCGACACCTGGAACGCTCCCAGGAGCCTCCACGAAATGCTCTCTGTCCAGGACCCCGAAATTCTTTCCATGGTCCCGGATTACCGGATCAATCTCTTCTCACCTGCCGAGATAAAGGATGAAGAACTTGACAAACTCCAGAGCAATCTCAAAGAAGTCATGCTCTTCATCAAATATTCCAAAGATAAACGGAAGCTTCAGGAGCTTACATCACAGACCCCCGGCTTCCGCTCACTCGAGCTCAAAGCAGCCCGGGTCATTGACTCCATAACAGGTATTAACTTACGTTTCACAGAAACAGAAGGGAGGGTTAATATGTGTCAGGCTGTTCAGGAAATGTGCGATGATGCACGTGCCGAAGGCCATCAGGAACAAGCTATGCTGACAGCACACCGTATGCTTCAGGATCCAAGATTCTCTCCTGAAGACATCTCCAGATTTTCAGGCCTTTCTCTTGAGGACGTGCTGAAATTACAGAAGAAATAGTTCGTATTGAAAATGTTCAGATCCTTTGCGGGGAATCTGAGCATTTTGCTATTTTACAATACCAATAGTAAGGTTTCTTCTACCCACGACCAAAAGGTATCTAGGATCGGCCGTGACGCTTCCTGACGCTTCTGTTTTTTCTCTTCATACGGGAGATCTTTAATCTCTTTTTCAACTTTAAAGAGAAGATCAATGTATTCTTTTCCTTCGGCACCCTTGGAACCAGGGATCCCTTTTCCTTTTTCATCCAGAGGATTGCTGTCTATCAGGTAGCGCCTTGCATGCGACCAGCAAAGTGCCCTTTTTACATCCGATACTTTCTCATAACCGGCATAGGCATCTGTGATCAGACAGCCTTTGTAACCATCCAGCAGTTTTTTCGCATTGTCAACGCTTCGACTGCGTGAATAATAGAAAAGAGCTGCCTGAAGTTTTTCGCTGGCTGCACTGCGGAATTTCTTCCATGGTCTAAGTCTTTACCCGAACATATCCGGAAGTCTAAGAAAGCAGTTAAAAAATGATATGGCCGCTGAAAGCGGCCTAATATTTGTCAAGGTACTCAGATTCTATCGTTTACAACCATTCTATCGTTTACCTTTAAATATAGAATTCAATAGTTTTATTGCATCTTTAAAGTCTTCATTATTCTTCCAAATTGCAAAGTAAGATATATTTGAAAAAACAACACAAACAGCTCCCCTAAATATTATTGTCATTATTCCACCAAGATGAACCATCTGACATATCGCATAGCAAACTATCATATCTACTATTACAACTATAACATTTTGAATAAGAATAGAAATGTACTCAGAAGAGCTTCTTCTAAATACAAAATTAAAAAGATTCATTACTAACCATGGCAAACTAACAAAACTCATACTTATAATCGTTGATAATAGAATTCCATATAATCCTCCTATGTTAACAAGCAAAAGATTTAATAACAAATTAATTCCAGCCTCACACAGCGGTCTAAATCTATCATGATGCCAAATTCCGCAAGCATCTTTATATACACTTAATAGAGCCATACATTCATAATCAATAAAGTAAATGCAGAATAAAACAACCATTCCAAAGCTTAGCATGAGTTCATTGCCAACCCATACTTCCATAAAAGGTTGAAATAAGCATAAAAAGCAAGACGTGCAGAAATTCACAATTGCCATAACTAAAAAAGTAAATTTCTTGAAATCTTTATAATTTTTCTCAATTGTTTCAGTCACCATACTATTTCCTATACCCGCTGTACATGATGAAAACACAATGCCGACAACACCTATTACCGAAGTAATTATAAAATAATAGTTTTGATAAATTGCTAATTTTGTTAAGCCCAAAAATGCCGATATAACCACAGTATCTGCCGAATTAACAATTACTCCTCCAAGTTTTGAAGTAAACAAATCTCTTATTCTACAATTAATTTGCTTCACCTCGTCTTTTTCCAGTTCGCCCATGGCTACATAGTTGGGATATTTATATTGCACAATAGCTGCTGTAATCAAATTATTCGCAATTTGGGTTACCAACACAACAATTAAATATACATAATAATTCTTTAAAAAAACCAGTATTAAAATTTGAAGGAAATATTGAATTGTACTCGTTACAAGCATAATTTTACTTGTTATGTCTGTACGCTGATAAGCATCAAGTATAGCATTTTTATAGGCAAAAAGCCAATACGTCAAAACGGTAGCTCCAAGATTAAGCAGATAAAGTACATATATATTGAGGTTATCGGGTAAGTCGCTCTTTACTAGATGTGGAATAAATGGCAATAACAACAACCCCAAAAAAGCTATCACACAACCAATTGTACGATAATAAAATTTATATAATCTCATCAACGCACATATTTTCTTTTTATCATCAGAAGCAATCGGCTGATACATACTATATATCATAGCAGAGCCAGCACCCAATTCAGCCAAATTTAATACCTGAAGAATTGACGTAAAAAGCGAATTCAAGCCAAGATACTGGACACCCATGAAATAAATCATAGCCGTACGCATTAAAAAAGGCACTACAATTTGATACGCTTTTAAAATAACGCCAAATATAATATTTCTCGTTGCATTTTTTTTTCTCTCTATCCTTGCCATTACTGCATCCTCTTATTAGAAATCGTTTTAATCTAGTAGAACTGCTTCGACAGCCTGTTGCTATCTTATTTTGAATGTATTTACTATAAAGTCTATAAATGCCTTTTCTCTTTTCTAATTTAAAGCAACTCCAGAGTACTGCTTAACTCCTAGCCTATGATCCAAAATAACCTGTTTCTTCAATGTTATCTTGAATACTTTTTTCTAACTGAAATAGCATTCAACCGATGTGCATTTGACACCAATTTTTTCCAATCTTCTTTTTTATCATACATGTACATACTAGCCACGTAAGCAATACGATTTGCACTGTTTGTTCCAAAGTTTCCAAAATACACAAAATTGAGTTTAATGTGAACTTCCACTGATTTGTACAACTAAATGTATAAATACCCCATAATTTCAAGCTTTTTGGGGAATATGGTGTAATTTTATTAATGCGTATTTACGACTACTGGTTCATCTATATTTTCACAGAAAATCCAGTATTTATGCGGGTAAATCGATTTTAGTCGTAAATTCACTGGAAGTTTACATAATAGTTAATTACCTCAACACAGTGCTCTATTTTTAAGAGTTTCTTCTAACGCTAAGTATTGTAATATTTCTCCATAGTTAATTGAAAAATGTAGTGTAACAATATCCCCCTTCTTCATTTGATTACCTCTTTTCTTTTAATTTTCTCATTCTAATTTTATAAAAAACAAAAATAAGGAAAGGACTCTTCAATTTTACTGCCTTCCATGTTAGCCTTTCGTAATTAGACATATAATTGTAAATGTCAGTAACCATTGATGGAAAGAAATTTTTTTTGCAAACTTCTATACATCTCGTCATTCTGTGTCTAAAGTTATCTTTAATTCCTATGTTAAAACAATCTACCTGTAGAAACTGTGTATATAAGCATAAACCTTTATATTGAAGACCTATCTTAATCTTATCCGTCAAACAATCCGATAATACTTCATTAAAGAGTTTAAATACACGCTCAGCCTTTCTGTCAAAATTTGCTGTACACTGATTTGTAACAGATTCCGTATTTATTGAATAAATATAAAAAGAACTATTATAGAAATAAATATTAGAAGCTTTTTTAAATGCCTGTAAATTAAAAACAGTATCCTCCATATGGGATACCCCATCTGGAAAAGCAAGCTCCTGCTTAGCAAGAAACTCTCTTCTATACACTTTTCCCCAAGGAACACCTATGTTAATTGGTGCAATAGCATTCCCTGCTAGTTTATTAGATAAGCAAGAGACAATAATATCTTCTTTTTCCTCAGTACAAATTCGGCTGTCTCCATTTAAGAAAGCACATTCTCGCTGTGGCATTCCTGCGGAATTTATGATATAATTGAATATGACTATATCATAATTGCAAATGTTACTCTCTATTTTTCTAAATTTTTCAAATGCATCCTTACATAGACAATCATCGGAATCTAAGAAAACAACCCATTTTCCGGTAGCTCTTTTAATACCTTCATTCCTAGCTCTCGACACACCGCCATTTTTTTTGTCAACTATCATTATTCTATTGTCATTATACCCCAATTCCTTACACAAGGTCAGCGTGTTATCTTTACTTCCATCATTAACAATAATAATTTCAAAATTATTATCATTCTGATTCAAAACACTTTTTACACAATTATATATCCATTTCTCAGCATTAAATGCCGGAATAATAACACTAATTTTTTCTTTCATATTCTATATTCCTAACATAGACGATGTGTATGGGTAAACATGATTAAATAATGCAATTATAAAGAAATAAACATAATATGCACCCAAGAAAATCAAAATACACCATCTTTCTAATATTATACGAAAAGTTTGATACTCAGTGCACCCACTCTTAACCATTAAAAGAATCAAAAATTGCATAAAATACAAAGAGATTCTGTACGATTCAGAATTAATACCAATCACCTGAAATAAGATTATACTTAAGGCAAACATTAAATACAAAAAGGAATACTCTTCATCCATGCTTCGGCGAACATTATACCTCCTAAATAGTAAAAAAATCGGCAATGACATAATAAGCCAATACGGCCAATACATGCTTATACCACCTGATAAAAATTCTAATTGGCCTTCAAACCTACCAGTCAAAGCAATAATAATAGGAAGCAATGAACTATATAAAAATAATACTGCAACACATAACAGTATAATAAGTGCATATATCAATTTACGGTATGGTCCTATAATTCTGCTAAAAATATTCTTTGAATCTTTATCTTGAACATATGTCACCATTCGATGAATAGGATACAATAGCAACATTATTGCTGCTGTTAAATGAAACCCTGCCGCTATAACCACCGAAACACAGAACTTGATGGGCTTACGTTCGACGATATAATTATAGCCCCAAAAAATGATTGACATAGCAATACTTTGTCGCAACAAATTCAATGAAAAGCTGTAGAAGCATAAATAATAGATTAACATTCCAAGCCAAGAATACTTTTCCCACCCTCTACGCACAAATGTTGCATATACAGGCAGTATGCAAGCAAATTCTAATGCGAAATAATATCCAAATTGTCCAAAATAATGCGCCGAAATATAACTAAGAATCTTAAAAAGCGGCTCTCCTCCGAGATAATTAAAATTCATAAAACTCGATAAGGTGTTATATCTCTGTGCATAATTCAAATATGCGTCTCCATAAACCAACATATCTGTTCCAATTGTATTATCTCTTGCTCCTGCTAAAATACATGGCAATAAAAGTCCAATCAAAACAAATAGAATTTTAATTGTTTTATATTTTCTTAACAAATAAGCCAGTCTAAAATTCAAGCAAGACAAACCAAACATCAGTATATATGGCACCATTCTTTATCCTCATCTCCTTTATCATATATGTTTTTGTAGGCTTACAATTTTATCATACGGCAAATTAACTTTAAAAACTTGCTTCAAGAAACCGATTCGCCATAAAGCTACCTTATAATCTTTTAAAAACTGGTGTGGATTCTTCAGATAGTATTTCAAATTGTGGGCATATGCTATAAAGCTAATTTCTCCATCTCTAAATTTAAAACTTCCCCATTTTTTTGCATCTTGTAAACATGGTCTCAAAAACTGTTTAAATGCACAATTCGTGATAAACTCAATTGGCAAATCGTAAGAAATTCCATTCTCACAATAATCCTCAACAAAAGCCAATGCACCTTTTTGATACTCGTTCAGCCAATTAATACTTTCCGTATCGTTTAAATCCGGTTCCAATAATTCAACTGAATATTTACCTTCCTGTTCGATATATCTCTTTGCCGATCCGTGGTCAGCCATAAAAATAGTTTCGAAAACCTGATTTATTAGTGTTTCTTCCTTATGCGACTTTTGATTGTGATGAATATCATATAGATACCCTTTCATATTTAAATGTTTTTGATGTTTTCCATCTGGTGCCAATGCCACATAATATCCGTATACATTTGCAGGTATTTGATCTTGCTTAATAATAGATTCGATATTGCTTTGCATATTGCCAAACCATCCAATATCAACAATTGCAACTCTTCCACTAAACTGCTCTTGATTTAAATACCCGATGAACGATTTCCGTTCATTTTCTGCATTTTTCTTTATATAGTAAACCGCTTCATTCCATATTTTATTTCCTAAAATCCCATCTAAATCTTTTTTTGCTATAATCGTATCTTTTCTTTTTTCTATTTTTTTACATACACTATCGACAATATTATCATCGTCGATTCCTAGTTTGCGCAATAGACTTTCAATTGTTAATTCACTTGGAAAATAAATAAAACCTAAAATATCTTTTATATTTTTTTCTTCCACCAATTTAGGAACTTGAAGTGCTCTCCGTGATGCAAGAAAATAATTGCTGTCCGTTTCATGGTCACTGTCATATATGTCGAATGCACGTTTCATTATTTTCCCGTCCCTCGACAAGAAAAATATTTTATCAATCTTCTCTTTAACTACATTTTCTTTCAACCATTTAGAAAAGCCAAACAACAACGGACCAAAACTCTCATATCCTAGCTTGTAAGGTCTACTCCACTCTTCTTTCATATGATTATTTTGAAATGCAATAGTGTGATTACATAAAACAGACATTTCACTATCCGAATGCATATATGTATTATATATAAGCTGAAAACGATCTTTTTCTATGTGAATCGCCTCAATCCCTCTATCATGAGCCATGTCATAATCACTGTGCTTATTATCACCTATATGTAATATTTCACATCCATTGATTTGCAACTCTTTTAATGCTAAATCATATAGGCTTCCATCATTTTTAGTTTTACCACTTGTACTGGAAACAAATAAGCATCTCCAGCTATCGATTCCAACCTTTTTTAAGACTCTTTTGATAAATTTTTCAGGCAAGTAGATGTCTGTAATAATTATGATTTGTTTACCGTTTTTACAGCAATATTTATAAATGCTTTTTATCCAAGGATTCATAACCGTAAGGTTATATTCATATTCGAGTTCCAAATGCATGAGTTCATCTGCTATAGATGGAGTATACAGTTTTGCAAGCTCATTATATATCTCTGTTAACGTTACTTCGGTTTTTTTCGATTTTCTTATTTTTTCTTCTGTCTCGACCCTTAATTGACTATAGCCCTGCACTATGTTTTTATATTTTTTTAATGCAGCTTTTTCAATAAGCTTAAATATGTCTTTTGGATCTTTTAAATCTCTTTTTACCAACGTATCATACATATCAAATGAGATATACTGGTATCTTACTATTTCTTTATAGATTTCATCTTTACTCATCTTGTCTACTTCTCCTAAATTTCACCTTATGAAAGATGAAATTTTTTAAATACCATCCACGCAAAGTCTTTGTTGAAACGAAAACAGCAATAAAATAGCATAGTCTTAAAGGGCATGTGTCTTTTATCAATCTCCTGTATGTTAATGAGCACGCTTTTCCTTTCATCCTCTATGCCTTCATTATTATTACTAAAATTCTTTATCAATTTCAGATATGTCTTCATAGATTGATTTAGAAATCTTGTATTGTTTTGAACTAACAATGTGGGATAATATTTATTTCCATATTTATAAGCTTCTACTTCACCTTGATATGCGTCTAACAAAAGCTTTAAAGATTTCCCACCCATAATACTATCACTTCTAATAAAATAATTATAAAGTACCCTATCAAGATATCCAACTTTATTTGCATTTTTAAAAGTTTTATACGTCGTTGCCATATCTTCTGCAAGTCTGTCAACTGGATATCTTACATCTTCAAAAACACATTTCCTATATAATTTATCCCATGCCATATGTGTAAAAGGGGTTCTATTGATATACCGTTTAAATCCTTCTAAATTAGAAAATTTTTCAAACACACCACATTCTTTCTTATTTTCACTGTATGTATCATATACTCTTCTATAATTAAATGCGACAATATCAACATCCGCATCCATGACATTCATGCAGCTTTCGCACAAGTCTTTTTCAATACAGTCATCTGAATCTACGAACAAAAGAAATTCTCCTTGTGCTATCGTTATACCGGCATTTCTTGCATCTGATAGTCCGCCATTTTTCTTATGTATAACTTTTATTCTTTCATCTTTCTTAGCCCATTCATCACAAATCATTGGACATTTGTCAGGTGAGCCGTCATCCACAAGGATAATCTCGATATTCTCATAAGTCTGACAAACTATACTTTCAATACATCTAATCAAATAGTTCTCAACCTTATATATTGGCACAATAATACTTATCAATTTTTCCATTCAGTTCTCCTACAAAACGCTAGCTTTCACTAATACATCTAATTATTTTTGTTAAAAATCTCATAGCAAACTATTTATTCCAGGAACCTTTAGCATTATAAATGTTCCTCCCCAAGAGAGCAGAAACACAATAAACCATAACAGCGGAATAGCAAATCCTATTCCTAACAGAGGAAAATTAGTAGGGGTAATGTCCACCATCTTATATAGAAGATTGATAAAGAACGGATGAATCAAATAAATGCCAAAACTACACCTACTGATTGATTTTGCTAGTCTTCCCACATGTATACTGTCCATGTATTTTTTGAACAAACAGAATACTGACAGTGCCTGGATCATAGTAAATATTCTATCTCCCAGAATCAATGCAGAGCCCTCTCCGCATCTCATAACAGCAGCGTACTGTATAATAATTTTTATTACAGAGGCAAACAGCCACAATCCGAGCTGTACCCCTCCCCGGTTAGTGATGTTATCTATTGCTTTTTTCTCTCTGCCATTATCCTCAGCATGGAGTCCACCAATAATGTAACCGAGCAAAACATATGTTACATACTGCGTAAACAGCATATAATTTTCTATCTTCGTACCAAAGGCAATATTAATTGTTGGGATAACAAAGTTTCCAAAAATTAATATCGCCGTAAATATGCAAATTTCTCTATTACTTGAATTATCGATAAATCTCTTCAAAGGAATAAGAATCAAGTAGATACCAATTAGAATATATAAATACCAAAGATGCGACCAACTTTTCTGTTGAAGAGTCATCAGCACTGAATTTGGTAGCATTCCTATTTCTAATGTTTTTCTTTCAAATACTTGTTCCAAAAGAGCAAAGGCACTGCCAAATAAAAGTAATACCGCTCCCATTCGAAGGCTCATTTTCTTTACCTTTGTAAATGCCAGCTTATTTGAATGCAAAAGCAAATTACCGCTGATCATCAGAAAAACCGGTACTGCCCACTGAATCAGCGTATATACACATGTAAGTATGGTATAATTGCTCTTTCCAATCTCCTGCACTGAATAATTATTTGGCTGTGTCATCGTTATATGAATTCCAATGACTGCAATAGCACTAATTATTCTCAGCCAATCAATATATTCAATTCTTTTTCTTTCCATAGCTTCCACACCTATTTCTTTATCTTGACAAAAAAGCATAATGCTCTTCTTGTTAACGAATATCCAATATATTTTTTTAATTTTTTAACTTTCTTGACTTTTCTACTAATGTCATAATTCAATAAAATTTGCAGATTCTTAACTTTACTCAAGAGTTCCTTATTCTTTACTCCTGAAGATACCCCTAGAAGAACAGAATACTCATATGCATAATAAGAAGCAAGCAATTCAGTCTTTTCCTTGTCCTCCAGCTTTAGTGCCTGTCTATAACCTTTCTCACACATATAAAGCTTATCGGAGATTAACTTTTCAGCTTTTCCAGCAGTAATTGAACCATTCCGTTGTTGTCTATACGCATAGAATGGATTATCATAAAAATCAAACCGTTGCGCATAAAGAAGGAGATCTCCACACCAATCCATGTCCTCACTAAGATATCCGTCTTTAAATCTCATCGAATAGCTGTCAATAATAGATTTTTTAACCACTTTATTCCATGCTGCTGCTCGATAAATATTATTTTCAATCATATAACGGATTGATGCATTAACATCTTTATCTATAATCTTCGTCCTGTCCACGTCTGAGGTGATGATATAAGTATATTTATCTTCACTCTCATAGTATCTCTTTGCAGTGAATACAAGTACGTCAGCATCCGTTTCTGTAAGGTTAATGTGAATGTGCTCAAGAGCACTAGCATCATCCCAAAAATCATCACTATCAATAAAGATGACATACTTACCGGTGGCAATATCCAATCCTGCATTTCTTGCACTTGATAACCCACCATTTTCTTTATGAACTACTTTTACACGTGTGTCTGACGAGCTATACCTATCACAGATTTCTCCACAGGTATCTGGTGAACCATCATCAACCAGTATTAATTCAAAATTACAAAAAGACTGTCCAATAATGCTGTCAATACATATCTCTAAATACTTTTCAACCTTATATATTGGGACAATAATACTAAACTCTGGCATCTTCTCACTCTTTTACTCTTTCTTGCATTCGTTTATAGTTCTTCTCAGGAATTATGACACCATGCAGCACAGATGCCACTTCACAAAGTACAAATCGTGGTGCTTTACGAATCATCGTAGTTCTAAACTTAACCAAACCACTTCTCTTATCCTCCTGAAGTGGAATATCTCTCCACGGTGACATTTCTTTATACTTTAAGAAAGTTTTTAAATATGGATGTTGATTTCCTTTTATCCAAGGCCTTAGACCATCCAAAAAACATGTTGTAAAGTGTACTAAGCCGGGGTTTGATATGGCTTCTGAAAATTCTTCTTTACTGTAAAAATCTTGGCTTTTCGATCTCCTGATTTTTAGCACCTGCTCATATGTAGCATAAAAATAAATCGAAAGCGCGTTATAACGCATAGGAAGTTTTACTTTCTTCTCTTGTTCCACAACACCATTCAAAACATCCTGATCTAAGTATGCTAGACTGCTACCGTATTTTGTAATGTAATCCGTGAATTTTCTTTCGTAATTCCCAACACGTACTTCATCGAGATTCAAAAACACAATACCACCATTCAAATAATAGTCGCCATCATTTTTCCCCACATTACGTCTGTAACGGTCATTAATACATTCCAGCATTCCACCAAATACTTTTCCCGTCATATCCGTATTCCACAATGGTTCAATAGTATCTACAATAATAGTATCACAGTCAATATTCAGAACTTTATGTACTGTTTTAGGCAATGCACTCGCCATATATAACCGGCCAAAAGTACTGATATTCCATCTTCTTGTGTCTATTTCTTGTCCGGTAAGTTCTTTCATGTCAGGCATCGGAACAAAAGAGATGTCACGCCGATACTCCTTAACAACTTCAATCAATTTATTTTTATTTATATCTGAAATATGATTATCCATAATATAAATATGGATAGCATCACACTCTCTATTATTTTCTAACAATGACAATATTGAAATACCTGTCAAAAAGGCATAGCTGTCACTACTTGAGTACAAAATATCCATCTTCCCACCGTATATCCTTTACATTCCTTCATCTTCTTTAATCCATCGAGCTGTTCGCTCAATCCCCTTCCTAAAAGGAATCAAGGGTTTAAATCCAGTATCTTTATAAAGTTTAGTAACATCAAATGTTGTTATCGGTAAAGAAATGACATTTGATGTTATTTTTCCAAACCCTAACTCAACTGGCTCACCATCGTGTAAATCATTAGCAACTTGTCCAACAATCTTTAAAAATTCCTTTAACGGTTTTGCATCACCGGAGCCAATCGTATAATTAGTTCCATCCACGCCTTTTTCTGCAATTAGAATAAGAGCTCTGGCGACATCCGAAACATGAACAAAATCATAATACTGATTTCCTGCCGATAAATCAGGCGACTCTCCATGAAGAACTTTACGAATTATTGTGTTAACAAGCCGAGCGGATCTTTCCTCTTCGCCATATGTATTAATCAAAGGCCAGAAAAAGCGAATTCCATAAGTTCCACATTTTGCCTTTCCAATCCAGTGAGCCGCTGTTTTTGTTGCCTTATACATATACCCAAGGTTCGAAATCACTTTATCTTCATTCATCTCAACCAGCGACTCTGCTTCATGCATACTTCCGCAACCAATAAAGCAGCCAATTCTCATAATATGCATAGCATCAATCAAATCAAGTGTTGACTGTAAGTTCTGCATCTGAATCGCTTCGTTTCGAGCATCCAGATCAGATACTCCCTGCCAGGCAATATGAAAGACAACGTCAATATCTCGATCAGCAATCATATCAGGCAGCATATGATAATCTGCAATGTTGCACTCCACTATCTTTACCGGCAAAGCATTGATCGTATTAAGATTTTTTGTTCCCCGTCGCACAACTGCAATGACTTCCACATTCTGTTTCACAAGTTCTCTTACGAGAAATTTTCCAATAAATCCTGTTGCTCCTGTTACAATTGCTTTTTTCATCACTCCGCTCCTCCGTTACTTTCTTAATTCAATATATTCAGCTAATGTTGGCCAATTTTTGTCTTTCTCGGTTGCAATAATATGTTCTACCCCATATTCTTTAAGCGGCCATGGGATATTTAATTCCGGATCATTCCAACGAATACCTCCACACGCTGACGGAACATACCTTCCCGAACACTGATAAGAGAAAATCGTATCATTAGTAAGCGAAATAAATCCGTGAGCAAATCCCTCCGGGATATATGTTACAAATTGATCTTCAGCCTTTAAAAGCTCAGTATGGTATTGACCAAAGGTCGGAGAATTCTCTCTTAAATCAAGAGCTACATCAAATAAAACACCAGATATGACGTGTATAAGTTTTGCTTGCGAATCCACTGTTTGATAATGAAGCCCTCTTAAAGCTCCCTTTTTAGAATATAAATCACTGCTTTCTGTAAATTCACATGTTATACCATTCTCTGCAAAAATATTTTTTTCATAATATTTTTTATACAAACCGCGCTCGTCTGGATACATATGTGGCTTTATGAGCATTAAACCCTCAATTTCGGTTTTCTTAAATTCAAAAGGCATTACTAATCCCCCTGTTCTAAAATCTTAGTTATCGTCTCTCGATAAAAATCTTGAACCGGAAGGAAATGTTCCGGTATATGATTAAACCATCCAAGATGACCTTTTATTTCTTGGTTGTCAAGCAGTCGAAGTTGAACTTTATCTACAGGCACACACTGATAAAGGAACGAAATAAAATGGGTTCGCCCCCTATCTCTTTTTGGCTCAATATTCTCCGTAATTAATACGGGTTTCATATCACAGAGAACATCTGTACCAAGTTCACTTTTAGCACAGACATGAAGTCTTTGTTCTAAGGTTTCTTTTAATCGGACACATCCTCCTGGCAAATGCCATCCAGCTCCGCATTGTTCATCATCTCTCCATGAAAACAAAACCTTTCACTCTTTAACAATAAGAATGTCAACGTTTACAATAGGAGTCAGTGATGCCACAGCTAAAAATAATTGATCCCCCAGTCCTTCAGCGGGATCAATTTTTCTTCTTTTATTTTCAAAAGTAATTCATTTATAACCGCTGTAAGACTCATGCAAATTTTACCTTTTAACTTTCCATAAATAATTTAATTTCGTTATCCATGCAGGCACGAATATCTCCACCTTCTACCCAACACTTGCTCCATTCCACGACCATCTCAATTGCCGTATCAAGGTTCCAATGGGGTTTCCAGCCAAAGGTGGTCTTCAACTTGGAGCAATCCAGCTTCAAGAAATTCGCTTCGTGGGGACCACCGTCATACCGGTTGACCCATTTCATACCATCGCCCCACTTGCTCACAAACAAATCGACTAAGGCCCCCGTCTGGAAGCAATCCACATCATCGGGGCCTACATTATAATAGCCTGCATATTTAATGTCCTGATACTGCATTGCTGCAATCATCAGATACGCATACAGCGGCTCCAGAACGTGCTGATACGGACGGGTCGAGAACGGATTTCTTACTACAATATCTTCATGCTTGATTGCAGCACGGATACAGTCTGGAATAATGCGGTCATTTGCAAAATCTCCACCGCCAATTACGTTACCAGCACGTGCCGTAGAAATAGCGACTTGATTATCTCCAAAGAAACTATTTTCATAGGAGTGTGTAACCAATTCAGAACAAGACTTCGAGTTCGAATACGGATCAAAGCCATCTAGTTCTTCATTCTCGCGATAGCCCCATGCCCACTCTTTATTCAGATAAACTTTATCAGTAGTTACATTCAAAAAAGACTTAACACAGTTGCTAGTTCGGACACATTCCAAAATGTTCACCGTACCCATCACATTCGTTTCGTATGTATAAGCAGGATCCTTATAGCTGTCACGAACGATAGGCTGTGCTGCCAGATGCAGTACCATTTCCGGCTGTGCTTCATCAAATGCGGCCTTCAATGTTTTAAAATCACGGATATCTCCAATTACAGAATGCACGTCCTGCTCAATTCCGGCAATCTCAAACAAAGAAGGACTAGTCGGAGGATTGAGGGAATAGCCAGTAACAATAGCTCCAGCGTTAGCCAGCATCTTACACAGCCAAGATCCTTTAAAACCGGTATGTCCTGTTACAAATACTTTCTTTCCTTTATAAAAGTCTAAATCAAAATTCATGTTTATTTTCCTCAGTCTTTCCAAAGCTTCCACGGGGCATTACCGTCTTCCCACAATTTTTCAAGCTTTTGTTTTTCTCTTAAAGTATCCATACACTGCCAAAAGCCTTTATGAACATATCCTGCGAGTTGCCCATCTTCAACCAGCTTCGTGAGCGGTTCCTTTTCAAAGATCGTGCTGTCTCCTTCAATATAATCAAACAGAGCAGGTTCAAAAACCATATATCCGATGTTAATCAAATCACCGTCAAAATCGGATTTCTCTCTAAATGCATTAATGATTCCATTGTTGCCAACATCAACAATACCTTTTGTCTGTCCAAAATTATACATTGACATTGTTCCGATTTTACCGTGTGCTCTATGAAACGCAAGTAATTCGTCAATGTTAATATCACCAACCGCATCACCGTAGGTAACCATAAATGTATCATCGCCAACAAAGTCTTTAACTCGTTTGATACGTCCACCAGTTTGTGTATTTAATCCAGTATCAACAACCGTTACCTTCCATGGCTCAGCATGCTTATTGTGAATAATCATTTCATTACCTTTTGTGAAATCAAAAGTAATATCAGATGTATGGATAAAATAGTCTGCAAACCATTCTTTAATCACATGCTGTTTGTATCCGGCACAGATAATAAATTCATTAATACCATAAGCTGAATATTCTTTCATAATATGCCACAGTATCGGCTTTTCCCCAATTTCAATCATTGGTTTTGGTTTTAAATGAGACTCCTCAGATATCCTTGTTCCAAAGCCGCCTGCTAAAATAACAACCTTCATAGTATTTTTCTCCTCTACCCCTAGTAGGGCTCATACCTTATTTTTATATCTATCTACACATCCATATGGATGGTATTTCTCTCTAATTCCTCGTGTGTTCATCACACACTCGGCTAAGTGTTTTCTTATGCCGTCGTATCCAATTACCACAGCAATCATATTTTGCCTGTTTTCTACTCCATAAAACATCCGTTGAGTACACTCGTCTCTATTTCTCTATAGCCGAAGTGTTGCTTTATATAATCGAACCCCGTATACCCTGCAATGACGTTTTTTCTAAGTGTTGGATTGTTGAATCGAACCCTGTCGGTGCATGAGTTTTGTTAAAGCTGTACATATCATCCAATCCGATTCTCACCATTCATTGTTCGTTATGAACAAATCATTCGCTCTCACCACACAAAACATGTAATTATCATCACCATCCATGCTCTACTCAACAGCTGTTTTACGAAGTAGAAATCATCTGTTTTTCCGCAATTTTCATAACTCAATAAACCATAATGATGTAGGTGTCATTAGCAGGTCAGATAGTGTACTCAACAGCAGTTTCAGACGTTAATGATAAACCCATGGATTTTTGTTGTTTTATCCTGTTTTCCGCCATTTCTATGATTCTTCTGAAAAAGATGTGCCAATTTTGTGCCACAGGAATCAAAAGTTCAGCGTTTTGTATGAGTTCTTGGCGTTTTCAGTTCATATAGCTGTGAAATATAACTAGTTTTAGTGCCTCATATAGTGTGTAAAACAGGTTCTTTTCGACTATGCAACATCAATACGGTTTGTTGAGTAGACATTTGTAGGAGCAGCAATTACTACAAAGTCAGCATCGGCGTATGCGGTCTTAGCATCCAGAGTTGCAGTCAAGTTCAGTTCCTTCTCTGCAAGATACTTTTCAATATAATCATCCTGAATCGGAGACTTCCGGTTGTTGATCATCTCGACCTTCTCCGGAATGATATCCACAGCGGTCTCATGATGATGCTGAGAAAGCAATGTGGCAATTGACAAGCCCACATAACCAGTGCCCGCAACGGCGATTTTGTACTTCTTCATGTTATTTACTCCTCCGATTCTCATCGGGCATATCCTCTAATTTTTGCACCTATGTACACATCCTGTATTTCAGGATGGTATTTCATTTTCATAATCTCCTGTGTCATATCTCACAGTTCTATTAAAAATAACTTCGAATACACTCCCCAGCTTAAAGCCGGCACATTCTTCGCCGTGCCCACACCTTCTTCAGGTACACACACGACAGGCGGTATTCAACCCGACGGTGTTTATCACTGATATACACCGTGTTTTGCTTTCGCTTTCTTTTTGTCAGCACGGCAAAGCCGATGCACTGACCTTATGACATCTGTTTTCCGACATGCCATAAGGTCAATCCACCTGCGCTCTTTTCATACTGATATTCTGTTCTGTTTCTTTTGTTCTTCTCTTCAAACTCTGCGTCCAAACTGTGTCAGGCACTTTTTCCCGAGATTTCTCACAGCATTCAGATACCGATTCGTCTGGTGTCCGTTGGCACAGCAGCATAGTTCTGTTCTGGTGTCAGTCCGAATGATTTCTGCACCGCACTTTGCACAAATTTTGCTGATGCCGGTGGCGTGAACTTCGATAACAATGATTCCGTTTTTCCAGGCTTTGTAGTCCAGGTACTGGCGAATCCTGGTGCTTAAGTGGAGCGAGCCCCAGTTTCCTGAGCCTTTCATGACGTTTCTGGAATATTCCTGGTTATAACGTGGAAGTACGATCACAGAAACGTCCTGCTCTACGGCAAAACGGAGGATCTGGCTTGTGACCTGGTGTCCATAGTGTTCAGAAAGATGTTTCAGATGCATCCAGTATTTCTGATCAACTCTGCCTGTCTGTCTGCCTCCGGTTGCTTCCTGGGACTTCTGGATCTTTTCCAGAAGCTTTCTGCAATGGTGGCTGTATTCCTTTCCGCCTTTCCAGAACTTCACTGCGATCTCCTGACCGGTTCCGTCCAGAACAACGCCTGCTGCAAAGGCATCACTGTTTGTAAACTGAATACAGAGTATCCTGCATCCTGCCTGCATCCTCTGACGTACGGTTGCTGTATTTTCATTGTTCTGACGTACTGGAACATGCAGCATGTCATATTTGTATTCAAAAACTACGGATGGTGACATGAGTCTGACGTTTTCCGGAAAGTCTCTGCCTGACAGCCGGCAATGCATCCAAGTCCATGTGTCTCCTGTCCAGACACGCAACGTGATCTCTTTAGCGGAAAAATCCTGATACATTCCTTTGTAATAGGTAACTGCTGCATTTAGTTTCTCGGCTCTGCCGCTCTTCTCATCCTGGGCAAAACGGCTGATATAGCTTTTGGCTGAAGCAATTCCTTCATTGGCTGCTGCTCTTCGAAAATACAGTGGAACCTTTTGCCAGGGGAGGGGATCTGATGGTATGCGTCCGCCTCGCCCCGGAATGCTCATGATCTCCAACTCGCGTAAAGTCTGCTGGCTTCCCATTTCCCAGAGATCCGTATGATCCAGAAGCAGGTTGTAATAAAATTCAGCGATCCGGTTATAAAATTCCTGTGTGGTCCGCAGCCATTCCGGATGTCTGCACCAGAGATGCAGTCGCCAGGTTGTGATGCTGTAGCCGCTTTTTCCGGTGTTTTCTTTTTTTCCGGTTTCCGGTTCTTTCATTTTGGTTCTCCGTTTTTCGCAAAGAAAATTCATTATAATATAACTTATCTAAATTATTATTTTTGTCACTTATCATTTCCATAAGCGACAAACAGGCCGGAAACCCGTATAAATGCGGACTTCCGGCCTGCTTTGACCATAATTCTGACTGCTAATAGTTCAGCTTTTCCATGCATTTCTGCTTTTGTTTTATGCTGCTGTGCACATAAATATCCATGGTGATCTTGACGGACGAATGTCCCAGAATTTCAGAAAGTGTCTTGCTGTCAAATCCCATTTCCGTACAACGGGTGGCAAAAGCATGCCGGAGAGAATGAATGTTGATACTGGGGATTTCACATTGCTGAAGGAGCTTCTGGAATTTACGCTGTATATTTCTGGGCTCCATACATTTACGATTCGTACCCGTCAGCAGGTATGAATCAGGTTCAGCAGCAATCCGTTTCATTTTTTTCAATAAAAAATCAGGGATTGGAATATCCCTGATGGATGAGATTGATTTAGGAGGACCTATCATTAAAACGGTTTTGGGTTCGTCATTAGATTCACCAGAATAATCAAGATTTTTTATCCGTGAGATCGTTCGCCTTATATGTAGCAGCTTTTTATCAAAATCAATATCTTCCCAACGGATGCCGCTGAGCTCGCCAACGCGGATCCCTGTATAAATACATAGCAGGATGCCGATGGGAAATTCTGAGTCCTCAGCAGAGAGAACTGTGATCAGCTTTGTGAGATGTTCATGAGAAATAAGCTGAAAAGGACTGGTATTTATTTTGGGATACCGAAATTCAAGCTGTGAAAGATTCAGATACCCCTGTTTTTCACCATAGCGTAAAATACTGTGGAACAGAATCAGAAGATTTTTGATGGTACGTGGCGAAAGCCCCTGCTGTTTCAGCTTTTCAGAGAAGGCATATACAGAAGCAGAAGAGATGTATCTCAGCGGCATATCACCAAATTCCGGAAGGATATGTGTATCAAGAAGTGTTTCGTAGCAGGCATAGGTGCTGAGCTTTACAGCATAACGCATGGATAACATCCATTCTTCACTGAGGTTTCGAAATACATAACACTTTCCCGGAGAGTTTTGAAGATTATTCTGACATAAAACAGCCAGCTTTTTCTTTTTTACAGCCTCGTATGTACGACCATACAGATATCCGTACTGGATCCGTCCATTCTGGTCACGACATTTTTCATAGCGTGCTTCCCATCGGCCATCTTTTCTTTTTCTGATATTTTCCCCTTTTCTAGGCATAATCGTAGTCTCCTTTTCGCACTATTATAGCAAAAGTCTGACCATTTTTGTGACCACTAATAAGCGAAAAAAAGGGAAATTTGTCGTATATAAAAAAATTTAACCGAAAAAACCTGCATTTTTGGTCGAAAGTGGTGCATTTTTCGTATCTTGACAGTGACAGGGTGCAATGCTATCATTGATTAAGATTCAAAAACTATGCAATTTGAGAAAAAATCACCTGTCGCTTATGGAAATGATAAGCGACTTTTTTACCCTCAAAAAAGCAACACGGCA
>OLNW01001260.1_pt1 | contig 25578 bp, 17 predicted proteins | sample 1672121 | NCBI WGS metagenome assembly OLNW01 (sample SAMEA3136648, study PRJEB25190) | human gut metagenome
TCCTTCAAGTTTCAGATATACGTCTAACAATAGATGAAAAGCAAAAAGAGAAGAGTAGATGTCAGAAGAGGGATAGCAGATGTCAGAAAATAAATGTAGACAATACATAGTCGGTAGGGTAGATTTCACAGGTCTACTCTATTTTTTAAACAAAAAAAGTATGTGTATTCACAGTACACATACGGTTATGTTTGAACATCGGATTTCCAAACACATTTTATTGTACTTAAATAATAGCACAATACTTTAAATTTGACAATTTTTTGCTACAGATTTTTCTATTGACTTTTTTACTTTTTGAATATATACTATAACCACAATTTCTTTTATGAAATTAGGAGGAAGAAATAAAATGAAGTATAAAAAAGAAGTAGTAACAGGAGCAATAGTATTATTAATTAGTTTAATGTGTACTACAAAATCTATTGGAACTACAGCAATAGTAAATACAGATACACTAAAATTAAGAAAAGAAGCATCTACATCTTCAACAGTTTTAGAATTGTTAAATCAAGGAGAAAAACTTGAAATTATAGAACAATCTGGAGATTGGTATAAAGTAAAAGTTAATAAAATAACAGGTTTTGTTCACAAAGACTATATAAAAATTGATGAAGCTACAGAAACTAAAACAGAAGAGCCAAAAAGCGAAAATACTACAAGTAGCGAAAATACAGTTCAAAATGAAATTACCAATTCAACTGTAGAAGAAACAAATACAAGTTTAAACGAAACGGTAGAAGACGTTAATGAAGCTTATAACAATGTGGCAAAAGAAGAAAAATCTAAAACTAGCATAATAGGAGAACAAACTTTAAAAACAGAAGCTAATGCGTATATTTTACCTTTAATAAATTCAAGTAAAATAGGAAATTTAAAAAAGGATGCAAAAGTAACTGTATTAGATGAAGTTGAAGGATGGGCATATATTCAAACAGATGAAATAGGTGCGTGGATTAGAACAGCTGCAATAAATATACAAGAGGCAAATGCAGAAAATACAGCTGGCAGCGGAAAAGCTGATAACGAAGAAACTACAAACAATAATGAACCACAAGAACAAGAAATAGCAAATAAAGTGATGTATGTAAATTCAGCATCAATTTATGTTAGAAAAGGACCTGCAACAACATATGAAGCTGTAGATACACTAATATTAAACAATCAAGTAACAGTTACAGCAGAGTCAGGCGATTGGTACAAAGTAAGTTTAGCAAATGGAACACAAGGCTACATTGCCAAAAGACTATTATCAGCAAGTAAAACAGAAACAACCTCAAGAGGTGCAGAAGAAAGAACAGCAGAAGAAGAGGCTTCAAACGAAGAAGTAGCAAATGCTCAAAGTGAAGTAACTTCAAAAGGAGAGCAAATTGCAGAATATGCAAAACAATTTTTAGGTTGTAAATACGTATATGGAGCGTCAGGGCCATCTACCTTTGATTGTTCAGGTTTTACAATGTATGTATATAAAAACTTTGGAATATCTTTAAGCCATTCAGCAAGGGCGCAAGCTAGCAATGGTACATATGTGTCAAAAGAAAATTTACAACCAGGAGATTTAGTATTTTTTAAAGACTATGAAACAATGGACGGAATAGGCCATTGTGGAATATATATAGGAAATGGAGAATTCATTCACGCATCTTCAGGAACGGGATATTGCGTTAAAATTTCTACATTATTATCAGGAAGCTACAACACTAGATATGAAACAGCAAGAAGATTAATTTAAAATAGGGGCAAATAAAATACAAGAGGAGTGCGTATGGAATTATTTTGCATAACTATTGCATGGATATTTGGAATAATATGGGGGTTATACTTTAAAATAAGTATAGCCTTTTTTGTTGTACCAGTAATTTTTATAGGCATATATTTAAGTAGAAAAAAGAAAATAAAGAAGTATTTTATATGGCTTTTAATAAGCCTTGTTATATCAAACTTGCAAATTACCTTATTAGAAAAATCTTTTAGTGAAAAATATAAAAATATAGGCGAAAACCTTGAAATAGTAGGAACGGTTATTTCAAACCCAATAGATAAAGAGTACAAAAATCAATATACTTTAAAAGTAGAAAAAATAGATGAAAATAAAAAATACCAAAATACAAATTTACAATTAAATGTAAAAAAAGAAAAAGAAAATTTGAGCTATGGCGATAAAATTATAGTAAAAGGAAATTTTGAAGAAGCAAGTACTGCTAGAAATGAAGGCGGTTTTAACTATAAACAATATTTAAAAACTAAGAAAATATATGGAATTGTAACAGTAGATAAAAAAGATGTGAAAGTTGTAAATAAAAATAACACAAATATAATTGAATTACTAGCAAATAAAGTTAGAAATTCTATGAAAGAAAAAATAGAGCAAAACTTAACTGATGCAACATCAGGGCTGCTTTCAGGAATGCTAATAGGAGATAAAAGCAATTTACCAAAAGAAATACAAGAAGACTTTAGAAACAGCAGCTTATCACATATTTTAGCAATTTCGGGAATGCATGTGGCATATGTAATGTTAGGAATAACCTTTATTATAAGCAAAATGAAATTTAGCAAAAAAATGTCAAAAATAATAACAATTGTAATTTTATTATTTTTCATTATTCTTACAGGAAAAACAGCATCTGTAGAAAGAGCATGCTTTATGAGTGTGTATGCTATTTTAGCGAGTCTGCTTCACAAAAGGGCAAATGTATTAGCAAGCATTAGCATATCAATTTTAATTATTTTAATCATAAATCCATATTCAATTTTAGACATTGGATTGCAACTTTCGTATGGAGGAACCCTTGGGATAGTGCTAATATATCCTATTCTTAAGAAAGGTAAAAAAGAAAAAGCAAAAGAGAACAAATTTCAAAAACTAATTCAAAAGATAAAAGAGAAAATACTTGATATTATACGCATCACAGTAAGTGCAAATTTAGTTATATTTCCAATAATTTTATATCAATACAATACAATGTCATTTACATTTATTATTTCAAATTTATTAATATCATCAATAATAGGAATTATAATAATACTCGGCTTTATGTCAGTTTTTGCTTCATATATATTTATGCCATTGGCTAAAGTAATGTTTTTTTTAACACAAATACTTTTAAACATATTAGCACAAACAGCACATTTATGTGCCAAATTGCCATTTTCTAAAGTGTATTTCCCAACACCAAAAATATATGTAATACTTATTTACTATTTATTTTTAATTTACATCATTTTAGCAAAAAGAAATATAATATCAGTAAAGAAAATAAGCAAAAAAATATTTATAATATTCATAATAATAGTAATTATTTTAAACTTAATTGTAAAGGTAATTCCAAAAGAATTTACAATATCATTTATAGATGTTGGGCAAGGTGATTCTATGCTTATTTCAACTCCAAAAGGAAAAAGAATATTAGTAGATGGAGGAGGAACGAGAGATAGCGAAAACTTTGACGTTGGAAGGCAAACGCTAATACCATATCTGCTAAATAAAGGAATAACAAAACTAGATTATATTATAATATCACATTTTGACTCAGACCATGTGGGAGGAATTTTAAGCGTATTAGAAGAACTAAAAGCAGAAAAAGTAATTATATGCAAGCAAGAAGAAAATGAAAATTATAAAAAATTTAAAGAAATTGTAAAAGATAAAAAAATAAAAGTTTATGTTGTAAAAAAGGGAGATAACTTAAAAATAGAAGAAGATATTTACTTAAGTATATTATGGCCAAAAGAGGAAATGATAAAAGAAAATGCAATAAACAATAATTCAATAGTTGCAAAACTAAGCTATAAAGCATTTTCAATATTGCTTACAGGAGATATTGAAAAAATAGCAGAAGAAGAAATATTAAAAGAGTATAAAAATACTAATATATTAAAAGCAAATATATTAAAAGTGGCGCACCATGGCTCAAAATCATCAAGTACAATTGAATTTTTAGAAAAAGTAAGCCCACAAATTGCACTAATAGGAGTAGGTGCAAAAAATACATTTGGGCATCCAAACGAAGGAGTTCTAAACAGGCTACAAAACTTAAACACCAAAATATACCGCACAGACCAAAATGGAGAAATAACAATAAAAGTGATGCAATGGGGACGGTTCTTTTTGCGTCATCTGTCCCTTTTGCGTCAGGTAAATTCGTTTTAAAAAAGTGCGGGTACCCGCATTTTTTTAAAATGGATTAGTATGATTGACTTTGAAAACAATAAATGATAATATTGTTTCAGGATACATGAAAATGTAAGAAGAGAAAATAATAAAAAGAGCAAAGGAGAAAAGTAAAAATGAAAGAAGAAAAAATGAAGGCTGAAAGCCTTGCGGCTGTACACACACACACACACACACAAGTGAGTTTATAGAAAAAGGAAAGGAGATTGAAAAAAGGAAAAGCAAGGCAAATGAGGAAGAAAAAGTAGTCATTAGAAAAATAGGAAAAGAAGAAAAAGGTGCAATATCAACCTTAGTATTATTTACAGTATTAATGTTTGTGACAATATTAATGTCAGTATTTATAACGATAGGAGTAAGGCAAAAATCAGGATTAAAAAGTGCTTTAAGGGTGGCAGAAGTATATGGAGAAGATGTAGAAAAAGTAGATGAAGTATATGATGAGTTGGTAAATAAAAATGCAGACAACACAGAACTTGAAGATTTAAAAGCATTGCTAGCACAAACAAATGCGACAGAAGATAAAATATTAAAGGATTATAAAGCATATGCAAATGGTAAATTACTAATAGGAACAATGGAAAATTATGCAGGAAAAATTGTAACTGCTAGTAATATAACGAAAAATGGGGATAATGTTGAAATAACAATTCCAGCAGCAGGCTACTATGGAGCAGATTCAAAAGTAAGCATCCCAGCAAGCGATATGTATAAAAATTTGGCTACTAATATGGATATATTAAATTATGCAAATGTAGAATATTACAATGCTTCTTCATATGGGACAGCTCAAAATAAAGCTATTGGGGTGACTTCAAACAATAGAGTAAGTAACCAAACTACATATACAGACTATGCAGATATAACATTGCCACAAAATTGGAAGGTAGAAGAAGGAGATACATTAACACTTTATGGACAATATAGTGCTAATGGAGGACAGGGATATAGATTAGGATTTGTTGATATTGACGGAGCCTACCATGAAGTTTGTGCAGATTTTACAAATGGTGGAACGACAAATTCACATAAGCTATTTCTTTCATTAGAAAGTTGTAAAGGAATTACAGTTTCAAAAATTCGAATTACTGTTTTTCCAATCAATGCATCTGTGTGGGTAAAATTTACTCAAATGAGATTATATAGATAACCTTGATTTTGTGTAAAATCACCATGTTATAAACTTTGATTTTGCGCAAAACGGCTACATCATTAATCTTGATTTTGTGCAAATACCCACTTGAACAAACTTTGATTTTGTGCTACAATATAAACAAATACATAAACAAACACAATGTAGACGAAAGGAAAATATTTATGAAAAGAAAAATTTATAAAGATATTCTTAAGTGGAAAGAAGAAAGTAATGGAACCACAGCATTGTTAATTGAAGGAGCACGAAGGGTTGGAAAAAGCTATATAGCAGAAAAATTTGCAAAAGAAAATTATAAAACATATATTTTAATTGATTTTTCAAAAACGGCAGAAGAAGTAAAAAAATTATTTGATGAATACTTAGATAATTTAGATTATCTATTTACATATTTAACTCAGTATTATGGAGTTAAATTATATGAAAGAGAATCATTAATTATTTTTGACGAAATACAGTTTTGCCCAAGAGCAAGAGGAGCTATTAAGCACTTAGTTGCAGATGGAAGATACGATTATATAGAAACAGGTTCATTAATATCTATAAAAAAGAATGTTAAAGATATTCTAATACCTTCAGAAGAGGAAAAGTTGAAAATGTATCCATTTGACTATGAAGAATTTTTATGGGCAATGGGAAATGATACACTAATGGATTTTATAAGAGAATGTTATAAAAATAAAAAGCCATTAGGGCAAGTGCTACACAGAAAAGCAATGGATTATTTTAAAGAATATTTAATTGTTGGAGGAATGCCACAAGTAGTGGATATATATTCAAAAACAAGAGATTTTGAAAAAGTAGATAAAATAAAAAGGAATATATTAAATTTATATAGAGAAGATATTAGAAAACATGCAGAAGAATTAAATCTAAAAGTAGAGCAGATATTCGATACTATTCCTTCTCAATTGCAAAAGCATGAGAAAAAATTTAATATATCAAACTTAGATGAAAATGCAAGATATAGAAATTATGAAGGAGCATTTTATTGGCTTAATGATGCAGGGCTAATTAATATTGCGTATAATACTACAGAACCTAGCATAGGACTGGGGCAAAGAATAGATACAAATGCGCTAAAATGTTATATGTTTGACACAGGTTTGCTATTATCAATGACATTTAATGAGAAAAATTTAGTTAATGAAGAAATTTATAAAAAAATTCTTTTTGACAAATTGTCTTTTAACGAAGGTATGGTATTAGAAAATGTAGTAGCGCAAATGCTTGTGGGTGTAGGAAGAAAATTGTACTTTTTTTCTAGGAACGAAAGAGAAGATAGTTCAGAAACAATGGAAGTAGATTTTCTAATTTCAGCAGATAAAATAACTTCAAAGCATAACATAATACCAATAGAAGTAAAATCAGGAGATAGATACGCATTTGCATCTTTGAAAAAATTACAAAATAAATATAGCGATTACTTAGAAAATGCTATAATAATTCATACTAAAGATTTAAAACAAGAAGATAATATTCTATATATTCCAGCATATATGACGATGCTATTGTAAGAAAACTATAAATAGTGCATAGATTTTTTTAATAATAAAAATTTATGCACTATATTTTTGTGCAACCTTAGAATTTTGCTAAACTAAAACGCCCCGTCCCTATTAGTTTAGTGAAAATTTTAAAAATTGGTATATTTTTACTAAAAAAATTCCATACTAAAGAAAAAAGCAATAGAGAGGAATTGAGTATAGTATGAAAAAAAGTTATATGTGGATTATAATAGGAATTTGCGCAATTGTTGTTTTAGGCATTATTGTAGGAATTTTTGTTAGCAAAAATTCAACAAAAGATGAGCAAAAGGTAGAAACGAAGTTAGTAAGCACAGAGCAAAATATTCAAAATGGTATAGAATTAATTTCAACTTCTTATGCAGAAGTAAAAGCTTCGCCAAACTGCTTATTTGAATTTAAAACCTATTACAAAGGTTGCAAGCACACAACTACTAAAAGAGAGAATATACCAGAAGAATTGGTGAACAAAACAAAAATAGAAATGCAAGATAGGTACAAAGATTATAAAATAGAAGAATTTACAGCAAATAATATTGTGCTTTATCAAGAAAAAGAAGGAATTTGTGAGGAGCATTATTTATTAAAAGAAAATAATGGCTATATTGCAATATATAAAATAGATAATGCTGGAAAAGAAATTCTAAAAGAAAATACTCAAATTGTTACAACATACCTTCCAGAAACAGATAAGCAAAATTTAAAAAATGGAATAAAAATAATAGGAAGAGAAAACTTAAGTTTAACCTTAGAAGATTACGAATAAAATGTATAATTTTCCACTTCTAGCAAATAATATGTGCATAACATATTGCTAAGGAGTAATTTAAATGGAATATAAAAACTTAAATTTAAAAGGAGCTAATTTAGATAAATATGGTTTAGAGCAATATTTAGAAAAATTGGCTTCTGATCATGTTTTACAAAAAAATAGTGAAAAGCAAACATACCCTATACCAAAGGTAAAAGAGAATTTTGCTAAAATTTCGGAGGTTTATCATTTATTAGATGAACATATAAAATTAGGCATTCCCATTCATCCAGCAGGAGAATGGCTATTAGACAATTTCTACATTATTGAAGAAACTGTAAAAACAATTATTAATCAAATGCCTTTAAAAAAATATAAAAACTTTTTAGGTATTGCAAATGGAACATACAAAGGCTTTGCAAGAATTTACGTTTTAGCATTTGAAATTGTAAGTTATACAGATAGCCGTATAGATGCTAAAAATATTAGTAGTTTTCTTAAGGCATATCAAAGAAAAAAGACACTTAGCATGGAAGAAATATGGAACTTAAATATTTTTATGCAAATAGCTCTAATACAGGGGATTAGTGATATATGTGAAAAAATTTATTTTAGCCAAATGCAAAAGTATAGAGTAGAAAACATTTTTGAAAGGCTAGTAGAAAAGAAAGAAGACTTAAAATATAAAAATCTTACAGAATATAAGGCACGTGTAAAAGGATATGGTGAGATGAAATATCCTTTTATAGAGTATCTTTCTTATAGATTAAATAAACAAGGAAAAGTAGCTATTCCATTTTTGAATATATTGGAAGAACAAGTAAACAAAATGGGAACTACTATCGAAGAGGTAGTAAAGAAAGAACATTACGATATTGCTGTAAAAAAAGTTAGTATGGCAAATTGTATTACTAGTATGAAAGAATTGCTTCGAATTGACTTTTTATCAATATTTGAAGAAGTAAATGGAGTAGAAGAAATACTAAAACAAGACCCTGCAAAGGTTTATACAAAAATGGATTACAAAACAAAGGAATACTATAGAAATTCGATAAAAGAGATTGCTAAAAAGACTAAAATTGCAGAGATTTATATTGCCAAAAAAGTTTTAGAGCTTGCTAGTAACCAAAATGAAAATACAAAAGAAGCACATATTGGTTATTACTTAATAGATAAAGGTAAACACAAATTATATAAAGTATTACAACAAAATGGCGAGAAAATTAAAGAAAATATTAGTAAGGCAAAATATTATATAATATTGATTTGGGCAGCTTCACTAATAATTGATATTGTATTTATGTGCAATATACAAAAACAATTAAGAAATGCGATTTTAACAATAATATTAGGAATTACTTTAATTTTTCCTATTCAAGAAATTGTGGTACAAGTTGTTCAATATATATTAGGAAAAGTAGTTAAGCCCAAACTTATACCAAAATTGGATTTTTATTCAGGTGTTCCAAAGGAATATTCTACATTTGTTGTTATTCCGACAATTTTAAAAAATAAAGAAAAAGTACAAGAATTAGTAAAAAAATTGGAAGTTTATTATTTAGCAAATAAAAGTGAAAACCTATATTTTGCACTACTTGGCGATTGCTCTTCAGGACCAAATAAAGAAGAACCTTTTGATGATGAGGTAATTAATGAAGGAATAAAGCAAGTACAAATATTGAACGAAAAATATAAGGAAGAAAATAGTATACCCAAATTTCATTTTGTTTATAGAAAACGTTTTTGGAATGGTGAAGAAGAATGTTATTTAGGCTGGGAAAGAAAAAGAGGATTATTAAATCAATTTAATGATTATTTATTGGGAAAGATAGAAAGTCCATTTTTAGTAAATACGCTAGAAAAAATAGATAAACCATTTATAAAATATATAATTACTTTAGATGCAGACACTAACCTTATATTAAACAGTGGATTAGAGCTAATTGGTGCAATGGCTCATATTCTAAATAAACCTGTACTTAATAATAAAAAAAATTTAGTAATAGATGGGCATGGGTTAATGCAACCACGTGTTGGAATTAATTTAGAAGCGGCAAATAAAAATCTATTTACAAAAATATTTGCAGGGAGTGGAGGAACAGACTTATATACAAACGCAATATCAGATGTATACCAAGATAATTTTGACGAAGGAATATTTACAGGAAAAGGAATCTATGATTTAAGGGTATTTTCAGAGGTGTTGTCAAATGAAATTCCAGAAAATACAGTTTTAAGTCATGATTTATTAGAGGGAAGTTATTTAAGGGCAGGACTATGTTCAGATATATTGCTAATGGATGGATATCCAACTAATTATTTGAGTTTTAAGGCAAGACTTCACAGATGGATTAGAGGGGATTTTCAAATAGCAAGGTGGTCAGGAAATAAAATAATAGATAAAAAATTGATAGAAAAAGAAAATCCGTTAAATACACTATCTAGGTACAAAATAATAGACAATTTAATAAGAGCTATAACTCCTGTATTTTCAATGTTAAGCTTAATTATATTATTTATAGCAAATATATTTTTGAAATTTAAAGTTGGGGTATTTGCTTGGTTTATTGTAATATGGGCAATGTTTCCATTAATATTAGACATTGCAAATAGAATTATTTATAAAAAAGAAGGGCAAATGCACACAAAGTCATTTACTCCAAGAATGTATTCTTTACTAGCAAGCCTTATAAGAGGAATACTAAATTTAATTTCTTTGCCAGATAAAGCATGGTTTTCACTTGATGCTATTATAAGAACTATTTATAGACAAAAAATTTCTAAAAAACATTTACTAGAATGGACTACTTCAGAAGATGCGGAAAAATTAGCTAAAAATAATTTGATTTCATACTACAAAAGTATGTGTGCAAATATAGTTTTGGGTGTAGCGGGAATAATTTACTCTATTGCCAGCAAAAAATATATATTTTTGTTTATATTATCTTTATTATGGTTAATTGCACCATTTGCATTTTGGTATATAAGCAAAAAAGAAGAAAAGCAACAAGCAATTAGTAAAGTTACAAATAAAGAAAAAGAATATTTAAATAGTATAGGCAAAAAAACATGGCTATTTTTTAAAGAGAGTATAACTAAAGAAAATAACTATTTACCACCAGATAATTACCAAGAGGATAGAACTCCTTATTTTGTAGATAGGACATCATCTACAAATATAGGACTTGCTTTTTTAAGTATAATTTCTAGTTATGATTTAGGTTATGAAACATTAGAAAGCACACTAGAATTATTGAATAATATGTTAGTAACAGTAAATGAACTTCCAAAATGGAATGGTCATTTATATAATTGGTACAACATAAAAACATTAGAACCATTAATTCCACGTTATATATCAACAGTAGATAGTGGAAATTTTGTGGGATATGTATATGTTTTAAAACAATTTTACAAAGATATAAAAGAAAAAATTGAAACTGGACAAATAGAATTAGATGTAGAAACAAAAGAAAAATTATTAGGCTTTATTCCTGAATGGGTAAACAAAAAAGTAGAAGATATACCTATAGCAAATGCAGATTTTTCAAAGCTTTATGATGAAGAAAAGGGGCTATTTTCTATTGGATTTAATATAGAAGAAAATAAATTAACAGATTCTTATTATGATTTGTTGGCTTCTGAAGCAAGAAGTGCAAGCTTTGTCGCAATAAGCAAAAAAGATATTCCATCAAAACATTGGGGGCATTTAAGTAGAACAATGACAGATATAAATGGCTATAATGGCTTAATTTCTTGGTCTGGAACAGCATTTGAGTATTTAATGCCAAATGTAATAATAAAACAAGAAGAAGGAAGTTTATTAGATGAATCTATAAAATTTATGCTAATGAGCCAAAAAGAATATGCAAAAAAATTAGGAATACCTTGGGGCTTTTCCGAAACAGCATATTATTTAAAAGACTTGAATAACAACTATCAATATAAGGCAATAGGAATTCCATGGCTTGGACTAAAAAGAGGGTTAGAGGAAGACATGGTAGTTGCAAGTTATGCTTCTTTTATGGCACTTTTAATAGAACCAAAAGAAGTAATAGCAAATGTAAAGGAATTAGAAAAACAAGGAATATATAACAAGTATGGATTTTACGAATCTATGGATTATACGCCTATACGTATGCCAAAAGGCAAAAAACAAATGCCTATAAAAACCTATATGGCACATCATCAGGCACTTATCTTATTATCAATTAACAACTTTTTTAACGATAATATTTTACAAAAAAGATTTATGGAAAATCCAGAAATAGAAGCAACATCAATTTTACTTCAAGAAGTAATGCCAGAAAACAGAATTATAACAAAAGAAGAAAAAATAAAACCAGTAAAAATAACTTACAAAGACTACGAAAACTATGCACAAAGGGTATTTACAAAAACAAAAGAAACACTTCCAATTTGCAATGTAATATCTAATGATAATTATAGTGTAGTAATGGATGTAAAAGGAAAAGGTTATAGTAAATATAAAAATTATTTAATAAATAAATATAATGTAACAGAAGATGAAACAGAAGAACAAGGAATTTTATTCTATCTAAAAAATATTAAAAATAAAAGAATTTGGAGCATTAATAATAGGAATGATAATATAAAAGCAGATAAATACGAAATAGTATTTACAGAAGATTCAGATAAAATAAAAAGAACTGATGGGGCAATAAAAAGTACTTGCAAAGTAACAATAGCTAGTACAAATGAAAAAACTCCAGTTGAAATACGAAATTTAGAGTTACAAAATAATGGAGTAGAAAATGAAACAATAGAAATAACAAGTGTGCTAGAGCCAGCACTTGCCTCACAAACAGAATATAATTCACATCCTGCATTTCAAAAATTATTTTTAATATATGAATATTTAGAAGATGAAAACATTTTTATAATAAAAAGAAAAGACAGGAAAAATACAGAAAAAGGCTTATATTTAGCAGTGTCTTTATATACAAATGATAATGTAATAGGAGATTTAGAATATGAAATAGACAAAGAAAAATTTGTAGGAAGAAATAATTTTGAAGTTCCTACAATGGTAAAAAATTCTAAGCCATTTTCTAAAAGAATAGATTTGGTAACAGATCCAATTTTAGCATTAAGAAGGACAATATGTTTAGAGCCAGAACAAATAGCTAACTTTAGCCTATTAATTTGCGCTTCAGAAAGCAGAGAAGAAGTAATACAAAATATTAAGCAATATCAAAGAGAAGAAGAGATTAAGAAAGCATTTGAATTATCAATTGCAAAAGCAGATACAGAAGCAAGATATTTAAGACTAAATGCAAAGCAAATAGTAACTTATCAAAAAATATTAGGATACCTTTTATTTGAGAATTCTATTCAAACAAAAGAAAAGTATAGTAAAAAATATTATCCTAAAGAAGAACTATGGAAATATGGAATTTCAGGAGATTTACCAATATTACTTGTAAAAATAAGTAGTAGTAATGAAAAAGATAATTTGGAAGAAATATTAAAAGCATATGAATTCTTTAGATTAAAAAATGTAGAAATAGATTTAGTAATTTTAAATGAAGAACCAAATAGTTATGAAAAATATACAAAAGAAACAATACAAAATACAATAATGAACTTAAATTTATCTTATGTACAAAACATAAGAGGTGGAATTTATGTACTAGAAAATGAAGATTTTGAAGTAGTAGAATTTTACTCAAACCTTATAATAGATACGAAAAAAGGTCCAGTAGCAAGGCAATTAGAGGATTTAGAAGATGAATATTTAGAAAATATAAAACAAATAGAAGAAAAAACAAAAACAAACTTTGAAGGTTTCGAAGAAGAAAAAAATAAAATAGCCTTATCAGAAAATCTTTTATATAACAACGAATATGGAGGCTTTTCACAAGATAGAAATAAATACAAAATAATAGTAGATAAAGAAAATAGGCTTCCTACAGTATGGAGTCATGTTATGGCAAATGATACGTTTGGAACATTAGTAACAGAAGCAGGAGGAGGTTTTACTTGGAGCAAAAATAGTGGACTAAATAAATTAACTGCATGGAGTAATAATCAAGTGTTAGATACTCCTTCAGAAGTAATTTATATGCAAGATGCCCAAAGCCTAAATACGTGGTCAGTAACTTTAAATCCTATGCCAGATGAAAAACAATACGAAGTAGAATATGGATTTGGTTATGCAAATTACAGACATTCAAGTATGCAAATAGAACAAAATCTTACAACATTTGTACCAGAAAAAGATAATATAAAAGTTTCTTTATTAGAACTTAAAAACTTATCTCCTAAAAAGAAAAAATTGAATTTTGTGTATTATATAAAACCAGTATTAGGTGAAAATAAATTACAAACAAAAGATTATATAAATCTAAAATTTAAAGAAAACGATAACATGATAACATTGGAAAACAAAACTAATACAGACTTTAAAGAAATTATTTATGTGTCATGCAATGAAAAAATAAAATCATATACAGCAGACAAGAAATTCTTTTTTGGAAAAGGCAATATTTCAAATCCAGAGGCACTAAAGAAAGTAAGTTTAAACAATAAAAATAGCTTAGGAAAAGACGGAATTGTAGCAATTCAAATTGAAGTAGAATTAGAATCTTTTGAAAAGAAAAAAATATCTTTCATGTTAGGTAGTGAGCAAAATTTAATAGATTGTCAAGATAAAGTTTATAAATATAGTAAAGTAGAAAAGGTGGAAGAAGAATTAGAAAAAGTAAGAAGATATTGGGAAGAATTTTTAGGCAGAGTGCAAGTGGAAACACCAATGGAATCATTTAATATACTAATGAATGGATGGCTTATTTATCAAACTATATCTTGTAGGTTGAAGGCAAGAAGCGGGTTCTATCAATCTGGTGGAGCATTTGGATTTAGGGATCAATTGCAAGATACAATTGCTTTAAAATATTTTTCTCCAGAATTAATAAAAAAACAAATTATAAAGCATAGCAAACATCAATTTATAGAAGGAGATGTAGAACATTGGTGGCATGAAGAAACTTCTAGAGGAATTAGAACGAAATTTTCAGATGACTTATTATGGCTTGTATATTTAGTAGAAGAATATATTGAAAATACAGGAGATTATAGTATTTTAGAGGAAAAGGCGAACTATACAGTAGGAGAGGTTTTAGGAGAAAGCATAGACGAAAGATATGATAGGTATGAAAGTAGTAATATAGAAGAAAGCATTTTTATGCATTGTGAAAGAGCAATAGAAAGGTCTTTAAACTTTGGAGAAAATGGACTTCCTAAAATAGGTTCAGGAGATTGGAATGATGGATTTAGTGAAGTAGGGAATAAAGGAAAAGGTGAAAGTGTATGGCTTGGATTCTTTTTATATAATGTTTTACAAAGGTGGATTTCAATTTGCGAAGAGAAGAAACAAGAGTTAGAAAAAGAAAGTAATGTAATAATGAAAGAGGTTGATATTCAAAATGAAGAGTTAGAAAAACAGAATGAACAAGACGAAAAGAGTGTTTCAGAAACAGTAGAACTCGAAAATAAAATTCAAAAATATCAAAAAATTGTAGAAAATCTAAAGAAAGCACTAAATAATAATGCGTGGGACGGCAGATGGTTTAGAAGAGCATACACAGATAATGGAGATATTTTAGGAACAATACAAAATGAAGAATGTAAAATAGACGGAATATCACAAAGCTGGTCTGTTATTTCAAAAGCAGGAGATAATGACAAAAAATACATCTCAATGGAATCACTAGAAAATCATTTAGTAGATAAAGAAAGTGGAATAATAAAATTGCTTGACCCTCCTTTTGAAAAATCTAAATTAGAGCCAGGTTATATAAAAGCATATCTTCCAGGAACAAGAGAAAATGGCGGACAATATACACACGCAGCAATATGGGCAATTATTGCAGAAGCAATGCTTGGTTTTGGAGATAAAGCAGTAGAATTATTTAGAATGATAAATCCAATAGAACATGCAAGAACAAAGGAAACTGCTTCAAAATATAAAGTAGAACCTTATGTGGTTGCAGCAGATATATATGGACAGAAAAATTTAGCAGGAAGAGGTGGATGGACATGGTATACAGGTTCAAGTTCATGGATGTATGAAGCGGGACTGCATTATATTTTGGGATTAACTATAAATAAAGGATATCTATCTATAAATCCATGTATTTCAGCTGACTGGAAAGAGTATAAAATAGGGTATAAATATGGAAATAGTATATATAATATAAAGGTTGAAAATTACAATAGAAAAAATACAGGAGTGGAAACAATGATTGTAAATGGTTATGTAATAGAAGATAAAAAGGTCAAATTAAGTGAAGACGGAGGCATATATAATATAGAAATAATTATGTGATTTGCAAAAAATGTAAAAGTGTGGTAAAATATAAGTAGTTTAAAATAAACTTGTTGAAAAAAGGAGAACAACAATATGAAAAGAAAAAGCATCAAGAACAACGTACTTGCAGTTATTTACACAATTATTGGATTCGTAGGGATGATGGCAGCTGCAGGATTTGGTGTCTATCTGTATTATTCTACTATTCTTCCTGTAAGAATAGCTGGAACATACGTAGTAGGCAATCGAATTGTACGATACGTTCTCTATGCAGGTTGCATAGTTATGTTAGCAGGAGCAGCATGGCTTTGCGACTATGGAAGTTCGTACTTAACTAAGAAACTCCGGTATAAAGTACAACGAAGGGGTTACAGAAAATCTAAAAGGCGTTAAATTAACGCCTTTTTTAATGTGCTAATAAAGCTCTCAAAACTTCACTATAATATTAAAAAGTTTCGCTAAACCTTCCGAAACTTTTAGAAAAATACTTGTACAATCAAGAAGATTATGATATAAATAAGTAAATAATGTCTTAAGAAAAGAAAGGCGGATATTTTCTATGGAAGAAAATTTAGGTAAAAAAACAATTTTAATTGTAGATGACGAAAAAACAATAGTAGATATGCTAGTATATAACCTACAAAAAGAAGGCTATAATACTTTAGAAGCAAACGACGGAGAAGAAGCAGTAAATGTAGCTTTAAGCCAAAAACCAGACTTAATACTGTTGGATATAATGCTACCTAAAATGGACGGCTTAGCAGTATGTAAAAGAATAAGACAAACACTAAACATACCAATATTAATGTTATCAGCAAAAGACGAAGAAATAGATAAAATACTTGGGCTAGAACTTGGAGCAGACGACTATATTACTAAACCTTTTAGTGTAAGAGAATTAATGGCAAGGGTAAAAGCAAATTTAAGAAAGGCAGAATTATCAGGAGCAGAAAAAGCAGGAAAAGAAGAGGAAGAAAAAGAAGAAGAAAATATTATAGCAGTTGGCGATTTAACTTTAGACTTAAATAAATTTGAAGTTAAAGTTAGAGGCGAAATAATGGATTTAACTTTAAGAGAATTTGAAGTTCTAAAATATTTAGCAAACCAACCGGGGCAAGTGGTTACAAGAGAAGTTCTATTAGAAAAAGTATGGGGATATGAATATTATGGAGATATTCGTACAGTAGATGTTACAGTAAGAAGAATTAGAGAAAAAATAGAAAAAGATACATCAAATCCAAAAATACTTATTACTAAAAGAGGAGTAGGCTATTATATAGCATCAAAATAAAATAAACAGATGCACAAAAGGAGGGTCTTTTTGTGCATTATTTTGTATGAGGAGATTTTATTATGTTAAAAAATGTACAGTTAAAAATAATATTAATATTTAGCATATTAGGAATAGTATTAATGAGTGGAATAGGCGTAATATATGCGTACAATTTGCAAAATGTAAACTTTTCGCTAGTAGCGCAAACAGAAGAACAAGTAATGGCGTACCAAGAGTTAATAAAAATGCAAATTCAAAATGTAAAAGTAATAACCATAATTTTAATTACAGTATATGGATTTATTTCTATATTAATAGGAATTTTCGTTTCAAAAGTTATATTAGACCCAATTTCAAGATTAATAGACAGTGCGCCTAAAATGGCAAATGGAGAAAATTCAAATACAGAAAATAGCAAAAAAAATGTAGACGAATTAACCAATGCATTCAATTTAATGACAAATGAATTAAAAGAAAACTTAAAAGAAGTGTATAGGCAAAAAAGACAGATAGAAACAATATTACTTCATATGACAGATGGAATTATAGCATTTGATATTCAAGGTAATATAATGCATATAAATCCAGCAGCCACAGAGCTTTTGAAACTTACAGAAAACGAAAATACATTTGACAAAATATTTAGCAAATTAAACATAGACATAAATTTGGAAAAGACAATATACCTAGAAAATTGGACTTCCTCAGAACAAAGAGTTCAGTTAGAAGATAAATATTTAAATATTTTCTTTGCATCTTTTAAAGATGAGCAAGAGTTAGCAGCAGGAGTTATTGCAGTTATACAAGATATTACAGAACACGTAAAACTAGACAATATGCGAAAAGAATTTGTAGCAGATGTATCACACGAATTAAAAACACCAATTACATCAATTATGGGATATGCAGATACTTTGCTAGAAAGTGAATATGACAAAGAAACACAGTATAAATTCTTAAATGTAATAGCTTCAGAGGCAAGAAGAATGGCAAAATTGGTTACAGATTTACTTATATTATCTCGTTATGATAATAACAAAGTCAAAAAAGAAATTACAGAATTTGACCTAGGAGATTTAGTAAAGAGATGTCAAGAAAAATTGCAATTAGAAATAAACAAAAAAGGGCATGAAGTTGAATGTTTTGTAACAGCAAATGTTCCGCCAGTGAAAGCAGATAAAGATGGAATTGAAAGAGTAGTTTTAAACATAATGACAAATAGTATAAAATATACTCCAAAAAACGGAAATATAAAAATATATGTAGGTTTTGTATATAATGATGCTTATATAAAAATAATAGACAATGGAATAGGCATTCCAGAAGAAGACTTAAACAGAATTTTTGAACGTTTTTATAGGGTTGATAAGGCTCGTACAAGAGAAATGGGAGGAACAGGTTTAGGACTTTCAATTGCAAAAGAAATATTAGACCAAAATAAAGGAAGCATAGACATAAAGAGTGAAAAAGGAAAAGGAACAGAAGTTGTAATAAGAATTCCAACTAAATAAAAAAATTTCACAAAGGACATTTGGGGACGGATCACTTTTGTCCTTCGTGAAAATAGTATTATTAAGATTTAAGTGTTATGTAAAGGACAAAAGTGACCCGTCCCCAAATGTCCTTTGCAAAAACAATAAAAAAGGTTGAAAAATTACGTAAAACCTTATATAATAAATATGCTATTTTATGGAAAAGAGGAATGAATAATGATAGATAAAAAAGCAGTGGCAAAAGAAGTTTTTGAATGGCTATATTGCATTGTAATTGCAATAGTACTCGCACTACTAATTAGATATTTTATAGGAACTCCAACAGTTGTAAAGCAATCATCAATGTATCCAACTTTAAAACAAAATCAAAGATTGGTTTTAAACCGTTTATATAGAACCTTTCATGATACACCACAAAGAGGAGATATAATTACCTTTGAAGCACCAAGCAAATCAGTTGCAACTAGCGTTAAAGCTACATATGATTATGAACCTAAAAATGCTTTTGAAAAGTTTTGCTATTATGTTTTAGAAGTAAACAAAATGAGTTATATAAAAAGGGTAATAGCTCTTCCAGGTGAACATGTTCAAATAATGGACGGAAAAATTTACATAGATGGTAATGAATTACAAGAAGATTATTTACAAGAAGGTGTAGTAACAGAAGCTAAAAGTACATACTTAACAGATTTCGTAGTTCCAGAAGGTTACATTTTTGCAGTTGGAGATAATAGAGAATATAGTGGTGATTGTAGGGCTTTTGGCTGTATTCCAATAGAAAAAATAGAAGGAAAAGTATGGATAAGATTTTGGCCTTTAAATTTATTTGGAAAAGTAAAATAATGAGTTGAAGCCAAAGCGGAAAAATAAATAAGAGGTACTAGTTTTGAGTTTTGAAAATATTATAGGAAATAACAAAATAAAAGAATTTTTAAATCAGGCAGTAGAAGAAGGCCATGTATCACATAGTTATTTGTTTATTGGCATAAATGGGATAGGTAAAACACTTTTTGCAAGAGAGTTTGCAAAAAAAGTTCTATGCTTAAATGGAAAAGGGGATAATTGTGAGTCTTGCTTAAAGTGGGAAAACAATAATCACCCAGATTTTGTACAAATAGAGCCAGAAAATAATGTGATAAAAATAGAGCAAATTCGTAATATGCAAGAAGAAATAAGCGTAAAACCAATAGCTTCAAGTAAAAAAGTATTTTTAATAATAGATAGCGACCTAATGACAAAAGAAGCACAAAATTGCCTATTAAAAACGCTAGAAGAGCCACCACAATATGCTTTAATAATATTAACCACATCTAATGAAAGCAAATTGCTAAATACTATAAAATCAAGATGTATGAAAATTCCTTTTGAAAGGATAGATGAAAAAGAAATAACAGACTATGCTAATAATGTATTAAATATTTCAGCTTCAAAAGATTTTATAAAAATGTGTGAGGGGAGTATTGGAAAATTACTTGAAATAAAGGAAGATGAAGAATTATATACTAAAATAAATACATTGTTAGAAAACATAGAAGGCAGTAAATTTACCAGTTTAATAAATAATGCAGAAGTATTGTACAAAGGAAAAGAGAAAATTACAGAAATATTGGAATATATAAATGTATATTTATACAATCAAAAAGATATGAAAAAGCTAAAATGCATAAAGTACGTAGAAGAAGTAAAGAAAAGATTGCTTGCTAATAGTAATTATGACATGTGCATAGATTATCTTTTAATGAATTTATGGGAGGAAATAAATGAAAAATATAGTAGGAGTTAGGTTTAAAAAGCCGGGCAAAATCTATTTTTTTGACCCAGAAAATCTGGAAATAAATAATAAAGATTTTGTAATTGTAGAAACCACTCAAGGGCAAGAATTCGGTGAAGTAGTAATAAGCAATAGAAAAGTAGAAGATAGCTCATTACAAAAGCCTTTAAAAAAGATAATAAGAATTGCAACTGCGAAAGATATAAAGCACAATGAGGAAAATAAAAAAAGAGAGAAAGAAGCTTTTGAAATTTGCAATAAAAAAATAAAAGAACATAAACTAGACATGACACTTACAGATGTTGAATTCAAATTTGATAATAGTAAAGTTTTATTTTTTTTTACAGCAGATGGAAGAATAGACTTTAGAGAATTAGTAAAAGACTTAGCAACAATATTTAAAACAAGAATAGAACTTCGTCAAATAGGTGTTAGAGATGAGGTAAAAAGAATTGGCGGAAATGGAATATGTGGTAGAGAGCTATGTTGTTGCTCATTCTTGGGAAATTTTGAAACAGTTTCTATAAAAATGGCAAAAGAACAAAATATGTCATTAAATCCTTCAAAAATATCTGGAAATTGCGGAAGACTAATGTGTTGTCTAAAATATGAACAAGAGGTATACGAAGAAAAAATAAATAGACTTCCAAAAGTAGGCGCAATTGTAAAAACAGAAGATGGAGAAGGAACCGTAGAAGGTGTAGAAACGTTAAAAGAAATACTAAGAGTAAAATTAAAAGATGACAATGGGGAATACTATTACAAAAAATATAATGCAAAAGATGTAAAAATTATAAAAAATATAGAAAAAAATACAGTAGACCCAGAAGAAAAAGAGCACTTAAAAGAATTGCAAGAGTTAGAAAAATTAGAAAAGTTAGATAAGAAAAATGCAACAGAGGAAGATATATAAAATAAAAAAATAAACAATTGAAGGGTGGTGAATTAAATGGCATATAAAATAACAGATGCATGTATTAAATGTGGAGCATGTGCAGCAAATTGTCCAGTAGAATGCATATCAGAAGGCGAAGAAAAATATGTTATAGACTCAGAAAGATGTATAGAATGTGGAACTTGCGCAGCAGTTTGCCCAGTTTCAGCTCCAGTTGAGGAACAGTAGGGACGGTCCTTTTCGTTCCGATTTCGGAACACTTGGGACACTCCTTCATTAATTAAGTTTTAAAATAAAAAATAGAAAATCAACTTATAATTAGCTGATTTTCTATTTTTTTATTTTCTAGGAAAGTTCTACTCTTATGTTAATTATGATAAATACTTAATTTTTAAAATTTATATTTTACTAATTAGCTAATAAATTTTATAGTAGATAAAATTTAAAACATGGATATAGTTGTGTTAAATAATTTATCTATTACAAGGAGTGTCCCTAGTGTTCCGAAATCGGAACGAAAAGGACCGTCCCTACTGTTCCAAGTCTAGAAGTGCTTGCCATCTTTTATCTACTTCTTTTTGGAATTCTTCTATCATCCATTCATTTCCAGGTTTAAACATATGCTTAAATCTTCTTTGTGGGCGTAAAAATTCTTCTATTGGAAGTTTTTTTGCAGGTTTATAAGTTATTTTATATTTACCATCTACAACTTCGTATAAAGGCCAGTAGCAAGTGTCTACTGCTAATTTGCTCATTTCCATTAACATATCTGTAGGGTAACCCCATCCTCTAGGGCATGGAGCAAGTACATTTAAAAATGTAGGACCTTCAGTATATATTGCTTTTTCAGCCTTTTCGTATAAATCTTTAAAATTCATAATTGCAGCAGTTTGTGCAACATATGGAAGATGATGTGCTTCCATAACTTCTGTTAGATCTTTACGAATTTGCATTTTCCCAGGAATCTTTTCTCCTGCTGGTGATGTTGTTGTGTCTGCAAAGTGTGGCGTTGCAGAAGAACGTTGAATACCAGTATTCATGTATGCACCATTGTCATAGCATACGTAAGTCATGTCATGTCCTCTTTCCATTGCACCAGATAAACTTTGAAGACCTATATCGTAAGTTCCACCATCTCCACCAAATGTAATAAATTTAAAAGTTTCATTTTCATTTAATTTTCCTGTTCTTTTCATTGCTTTGTATGCAGCTTCTACTCCTGAACAAGTAGCAGATGCACATTCAAAAGCTGTGTGAATGTAAGAACAATCCCAAGAAGAATAAGGATAAATACATGTTGAAACTTCCATACATCCAGTTGCATTAGAAACTACTGCATGATCTCCTTCTTTTAGGGCTCTCATTACCATTCTACCAACTACTGGTGCACCACAACCTGCACACATTCTATGACCTGCATTAAATATGCTAGGTTTGTTTGCAACTACTTCTTTTACATTATAAGCCATTATTTATTCACCCCTCTTACTCCAAGATAACGATAAGGATTATCTATTTTTTTATTTTTTACAATTTCTTGTAAATCTTCATATACACTTAAAATATCTTTAGTAGTAGTATCTCTACCACCAATACCATAAATGTAGCTTACAGTAAGAACAGTGCAGCTATTTACATACATACCAGAAGTAACATCTGTAAATAATGCACCACCACAAGCATTTAAAGAATCTGCTTTATCAAGAACTGCTACAGCTTTTACATTTTTTAACGCTTTTGCAATTTCTTCAGAAGGGAAAGGTCTAAATACTCTTAGTTTTAAAAGACCTGCTTTTATGCCTTTTTCTCTTAGTTCATCTACAACTACTTTAGTTGTTCCTGCTGTTGAATTCATACAAACTATAGCAATTTCAGCATCTTCTAATTTATAACTTTCAAATAATTCATATTTTCTACCTGTCATTTTTTCAAAATCTTTAGCAACTTCTAAAATTACTTTTTTAGCATTTTTCATTGCTTGAGATTGCCCATATTTGTGTTCAAATAAATATGCTTGTAAGTCCATTGGGCCAACAGCTATTGGTTCTTTTGAATTTAATAAGTAATGTTCAGGTTTATATGTTCCAACAAATTCTTTTACTTTATCATCTTCTATTAATTCAATATTTTCTATTGAGTGTGATGTAATGAATCCATCTTGGCAAACTGCAAGAGGAAGCATAACATCTTTGTGCTCTGCAATTCTGTGAGCCATAATTAAATTATCATATGCTTCTTGGTTGTTTTCTGAAAATAACATTATCCAACCACTATCACGAATTCCCATTGCATCTGAATGGTCATTGTGTATATTTAAAGGTCCTGAAAGTGCTCTATTTACTAATGGCATAACTATTGGTAGACGACTAGCAGATGCTATGTATATCATTTCCCACATATATGCTAAACCATTAGAAGAAGTTGCTGTCATAGCTCTTGCACCTGCAGCTTCTGCACCAATACAAGCACTCATTGCACTATGTTCACTTTCTACTGCAATAAATTCTGTATCTACTTTTCCATTACTTACAAAAGTAGAAAAGTATTGTGGAATTTCAGTAGATGGAGTTATAGGAAATGCTGCAACTACGTCTGGATTTATTTGTTTCATTGCTATAGCAGATGCTTCATTTCCACTTAAACGTTCTCTTATACTCATTTTTTTCATCCTTTCTTTTGTTTCCTTAAAAAAGAATTAGTAACTATTTTTCTAAGGAATTATTCTTCTTTCATTTCGATTGCATTAAAAGGGCAAACTCTGGCACATACGCCACATCCTTTACAATAATCAAAATTAAAATCTTTTCTTTTTTGGTCTTTTCCTACTGGAATTGCATCATCTGGGCAAACTGCGAAACATAAACCACATTGCTTGCATTTTTCTTCTAGAAATACAGGTCTAATGCTTCTCCAGTCACCAGTTTTAAATTCTAAAGAATTTCCAGCATCATATATTGTTCCACCTGGTGTTAAATCTTGCCAAGGTGTTTCTTTATCTATTTTTACTGACATAAAAATCTCCTTTCTAATTTTTTAACTTATACAGCTTTTTAATTAGTTTCATAATTGAACTTTAATACAATATTTTAGTTTATTTTTTAAGAAACTAAATTAACTTCTTTTAATGCTAAAGTTAATGCTTTCATATTTCCTTCAATAACTTCAGGCTTTTTAGCAAATTTGTGCTTAAAAGAGCCTTCCATATCATTTAAAAATTCTTCTTCACTCATTATGTTTGAAACTTTAACAATAGCTGCAAGCATAGGAGTGTTTGGAAAATATTTTCCAAGAGCTTCTATAGAAACCTTTCTAGCATCTATAGTATAAACGTTTCCTTTATAGCCATTTAACAAAGGTTTTAAAGCATTTACATCTTTGGTTGTGTTAATAATAATAGCACCAGTTTCTTTTAAACCAGCAGTAACAGGTACAGACTCTAGCAAACTATCATCTACAACAACTACATAGTCAGGTTCATAAATATTGCTATGAATACGAATAGGAGCTGTGCTGATACGATTGTAAGCTGTAATTGGAGCCCCCATTCTTTCTGGACCATATTCAGGAAAACCTTGAATGTATTTTCCAGTATTAAATGCGGCATCTGCAAGAAGAAGAGAAGCCGTTTTAGCGCCTTGGCCGCCTCTACCATGCCATCTTATTTCTATCATGTTATCCATGCGATTCCTTCCTTTCATTTTATATAAAAATCATATGTTTAGTATATGACGAAAAGCCAATAAAGTCAAGTGTAACTAAAACGTCTTGACCAAATTGTCTAATGTAACAATATGTCATTTTATGTCGATATTTTCTTGAAATAAATTTATGATTTTATGTTCACAACAAGCACAAAATGTGATATAAATAAGAAACAATCTATTTAGCACAGTTTGTGCTTGTGTTATTTTTAAATCAAATTAATTATTTAAAATTATTCGAATAATATTAAATCTAAAAAAATCCAAAATGAAAAATTGAATGAAAGCAAAAAGATATTAAAATGAAGACAAGTGTAATTTAAAAGGCATTTACTAGAATATGCACTTAAGAAAATATATAAAGACAAGAAAAATGCAAAATAAGTTAAGTACAAAACAATAAAAAGTTTTGTTTTATTAATAATGCGCAAATTAAAATAAAAATTGAAAATAAAGTAAGTGTGCGCCCAGAAAAGGGTAAGTAATCTAGCAGGTGGAAATCCTGTCTG
>OLNW01001270.1_pt1 | contig 25486 bp, 22 predicted proteins | sample 1672121 | NCBI WGS metagenome assembly OLNW01 (sample SAMEA3136648, study PRJEB25190) | human gut metagenome
TTAAAATCCCGTGGGTAGTGATACCCGTACCGGTTCGATTCCGGTCTGCGGCATTAAGTAAAGAAGGGAGAAACGTTGAATTTACAGCGTTTCTCTTATTTTTTTGTTTCAAAAGTCAGAATACTTCAGGATAAAAAAGTCAGATCTTTTGATGAAATATCTGGTGAAATAAAATTATACTGTGAATAGTATAAATGAACGAACCAAGTATTGAACTCAGGAAAATATTATAGAAATAGAAGATGAACTGGAATCACAGTGTGGGAGGATTCCAGTTCATTTTAAGTAAAAAGATTTAGAGTTTATAATTTCGATAGCAGGGATTATTATGTATTAAATATCCAAAGAAGCAAGTACATCTTCAAGGACGTCCTCAACAGTATCAGTTACTTCATCTGCGTAATATGCAACACCTGGTGCGGCATTGGACATGGCGTAGCTGTGGCCTACGAGCTCCAGCATCTCAATATCATTGAACTGATCGCCAAATGCGATGCAATCCTCAGGAGCGATATGGAACAAGTCTAACAGATTCTTTAATGCAGTTCCCTTGTTCGTTCCCGGTGCAATAAAGTCGATCCAGAGATTTCCGGAAGTAACCACTTTGATTTCAGAACTGAACAGCTCTTGAAGATGTTTCAGATAATTGTCCATAACATGAGGTACATCCTTCATATTGCAGATGGCAATCTTGAGGAAAGGTCCCTTGACCTGACGCATATCATCAACGATCTGTGTGGTATTGTGCATGACATCTACAATGTGATGTACAAAAGCAGCATTGTTATTTTCAATCAGACAGGTATCCTCTCTGGAAACAACAATCTCAAAATTCTCATTCTTTTTAATCTCATTTATAATACGATAAGCAAGATCATCATGAATCAGGCCACGGGAAATAACTTTTCCCTGGTGAATACAGATGGATCCATTTTCGCCGATGTAAGAAATTTCGTCTTTGATCTGCTCGAATACCTGACGCTCGTTGTCATACTGACGACCACTGGCAGCAACAAAATGTACACCTCTCTGTGTCAGTTCATGAATCAGCTGAACCGCACGTGGAGTCAGTTCCTGAGCACCATTCTGAAGAAGTGTTCCATCGAGATCACTTGCAATTAATTTTACCATGATATAAAAACCTCTCATTTCAAAATTTGCCTACAGTATAACGCAAAATATGCTGCCTGTCTACTGGAGCATGTTGTTACTGTTTACAGCTATGCTGTGAATAGTAACAACATGTTTGAAAAATCACTCTTTAAGACACAGAAATGCTTGTAACTACATTATAAAGGTAATATAATAAGAAATACGTCAAAGCAGGATTTTGACAGTATATCTATATCATTTACAGAAATTCAATGAACGGGAAATGGATGTCTGTGAATAAAATAAAGAGAGTACTTTTGTAACAGTTCAGTACAAAGACATACTTTTTATTAAGAAGAAAAGGAAGATTATTATGGCAAAATATTTTGGAACCGACGGTTTCCGCGGTGAAGCAAATGTAGTACTTACAGTAGATCATGCATTTAAAGTAGGACGTTATCTTGGATGGTATTTCGGACAGGAACACAAGGCAAGAATTGTCATTGGTAAAGACACAAGAAGAAGCAGCTATATGTTCGAGTATGCACTGGCGGCAGGATTAACTGCGTCAGGAGCAGATGCTTATCTTCTCCATGTAACGACAACTCCAAGTGTTTCTTATGTAGTAAGAACAGAAGACTTTGACTGTGGACTGATGATTTCTGCAAGTCATAATCCATATTATGATAATGGTATCAAAGTAATCAACAGTGATGGTCATAAGATGGAAGCTGAAGTTGAAGCGAAGATCGAGGCATATATCGATGGCGAGATCGGAGAGATTCCGCTGGCAACAAAAGAGAACATCGGACGTACAGTTGACTATGCAGCAGGAAGAAACCGTTATATCGGACATCTGATTTCACTGGCTACACGTTCCTTCAAGGATATGCGTGTAGGACTTGACTGTTCCAACGGAAGTGCATCCAGTGTGGCCAAGAGTGTTTTTGATGCACTGGGAGCAAAGACTTACGTAATCAACAATGAGCCAAACGGTGTGAACATCAATACAGACTGCGGATCTACGCATATCCATGTGCTGCAGGAGTACGTAAAAGAGAATAAGCTGGATGTAGGTTTTGCCTATGACGGTGATGCAGACAGATGCATCGCAGTAGATGAGAATGGAAATGTGATCGACGGTGACCTGATTCTCTATGTATGTGGAAAATACCTTATGGAAAAAGGTCAGCTTGCAGGAGATACAATTGTTACAACCATTATGTCCAATCTGGGACTTTACAAAGCATGTGACAAGATTGGTATGAAATATGAGCAGACAGCAGTAGGTGACAAGTACGTTTATGAGAACATGCTCAAGAATGGATTTGTACTTGGTGGAGAGCAGTCCGGTCATGTGATTTTCAGCAAACATGCACGTACAGGTGACGGAATCCTTACATCTTTGATGATCATGGAAGTAATCCTTGAGAAGAAACAGTCTCTTGGAACACTTGCAAGTGAAGTGAAGATTTATCCACAGCTTCTGAAAAATGTACGCGTGAAAGATAAAAAGACTGCCTTAGATAACGAAGCAGTTCAGAAAGCAATCGAAAGCGCGGCAGAAGCACTCGGAGATGACGGACGTATCCTTGTCCGTGAAAGTGGTACAGAGCCGGTAATCCGTGTTATGGTTGAGGCTGCTTCAGATGAAATCTGCGAGAAATATGTAAACAGTGTTGTGAAAGTAATCGAAGCAGAAGGATTATGTGAATAAACCTGAAGTAAAAATAATGTATTTGTGGAAAAGTAGTCGCAAATTATTATAGTATGTGAAAAAGTACTGAGATATTTATTATTTAATATACTCCCTTTGAGGTTGATAAGTGAAATGCTGTGAACAGTAACACTTATTTTCCTGAAAGGGAGTATATTTTATTTAAACTAAAGAATGTGTGCTGTACAGAAAATCTTTTTGGTGCGCTTTAATCAGTAGAATCAATTGAAAAGAAGTAAAGAGCAGAGGATATGGTTAGTTCTCATATACTATGCTCCGTAATTGTATTTGTAAAATATTCCCCTGCCAGCTCAATCAGTGCACGTGCAGGCCTGCTGATATAATGTCCTTTCCGATATGCGGCAACAATCTCCCAGGAGGGATGATTTGGCAGTGCGAAATAAGTAATAGCCTTATCAGAAGGATCCATATAATACATTGGCAGGATTCCACAGCAGATATTCTCATGGATCATGGAGATGATAGCATAGTTATTGGATGTCTCGAACAAAACATTCGGGGTAAATCCGGCATCATCAAAAATAGAATCCACAATATCTCGGATGGTGGAGGTTTTCTGTGTCAGTACAAAAGGCTCTTCGCGTAAGAGTGACAGATCTCCATCTTTCATATCAAGAGCAGTTACCAGTTTTGTCGGAACAGCAAGAATCATTTCTTCTACAGCGAGTGTTTCGTAAGTAATACCTGATTTCTGCTGTGACTTTGTCAGAGTCATAAATCCAAGATCCAGTTGTCCGGACAGAAGGAGGGGATGCTGGTCGCGCACGCTTCGCTCGATGGGTTCTACTTCAATATTAGGACAGACACTGTGAAATTTGGGATAAGCATTAGTAAACATGGCGATTCCACGTCCCGGAGTGAAGCCGAGCGTAATCTTTCCTCTTTGTATTTTACTGAGATCGTGAATCTTATCATAGGCATCTTTCTTAATAGAAAGAATTTCTCTTGCAGCATTCAGATAGATTTCCCCTGCCGGGGTTGGACGCCAGTCAGTGCGGGAGCGATAGAATAGTGGAGTTCCCAGTTCCTTTTCAAGTTTTAAAAGCTGCTGGTTCAGTGCAGACTGTGTGATGAACAATTTCTCTGCGGCATGTGTAATATTCTCTTCTTCTGCAATTTTTACGATGTATTCTATTTGCTTTAAATCCATAATATTAGACCTCTGTGAGTTGATTTTATTTTTTAAATAATAAAAATCTCTATACTTTGTGTGATTTTATTTTATGGTTCAGAAAACATAGACTTCTATAAAGTATATATTAGAATCTCCTTTTAAAATTTGCAAGAAAAACTATAAGAAAAATTAAGAGAACTAGAAATACAATGAATTTTACTTACAGAAGAAACGGGTGTATGATAAGGACATAAAGAACAGCAGAGAACAAAAAACAACTGTTAAGAACAGATGAAAAAATATTCCATGCTGGAAAGAAAAAGGAGGAAAACTCATGGCAAAGCGACTTCTTGTAAAAGTAAATGAAGCGGATAACGTAGCAATTGCTGTGCAGGAAATTAAAGCCGGGATCCAGGTGACCGATGATGTTGTCACAAGACAGGATATCCCGCAGGCACATAAAGTTGCACTGACCAGAATCCCAAAAGGAGAACCGGTGATCCGTTATGGTGTAGTTCTCGGATATGCACTGGATGATATTGAAAAAGGTGACTGGATCAATGAATTCATGTTGGAACTTCCAACACCACCGTCTGTAGACAATATGGAATACGGTAAAAAGATCGTGACAGATCTTCCGATACCACCGGTTACAACATTTGAAGGATACAGAAATCCAAATGGAGGTTATGCAGGAACAAGAAATATTCTTGGAATCAGCACAACCGTACAGTGTGTAACAGGAGTTCTGAATGTAGCAGTAAAACGAATCAAAGAAGAACTGCTTCCGAAGTATCCAAATGTAGATGATGTAGTACCGATTAACCATGCGTACGGATGTGGCGTTGCAATCAATGCACCGGAGGCAAAGGTACCGATTCGTGCACTGAGAAATCTTGTACATCATCCAAATTTTGGCGGACAGGTGATGGTAGTTGCCCTTGGATGTGAAAAACTGACGGTAGAGATGCTTCTGGATGAGGCTGATATTTCACCGGAAAATGTCATTGTTCTTCAGGAACAGAAAGGCTTTGATGCAATGGTTGATGCCATTATGACAATGGCAGATAAAAAGCTTGCAATTCTGAATGAAAGAAAACGTGAGACACTTCCATTATCAGATCTCTGCATCGGTATGCAGTGTGGAGGAAGCGATGCGTTCTCAGGAGTCAGTGCCAATCCGTCGGCAGGCTATGCGGCAGATATGCTTGTAAAAGCAGGTGCAACAGTTATGTTCTCTGAAGTAACAGAAGTACGTGACGGAGTGCATTATATTGCAGAGCGTTGCGTAGATAAAGAAGTATGCGACAAACTGGCAGCAGAGATGAAATGGTATGATCATTATCTGGAAGAAGGTAATGTAGACAGAAGTGCAAATCCGACTCCGGGAAATAAAAAAGGCGGACTTTGCAATATCGTAGAAAAAGCAATGGGATCCATTGCTAAATCAGGAAGTTCACCGATTGTTGAGGTGCTTTCTCCGGCAGAACGTCCATCTAAGAAAGGTCTGATCTATGCGGCAACACCGGCAAGCGATATTGTATGTGGACCATGTCAGCTTGCATCAGGTATTACACTGCAGGTATTTATGACAGGAAGAGGAACACCATACGGACTGGCAGCAGCTCCGGTTATTAAGGTCTGTTCACGGAATGAAATGAAAGAAATGTGGCAGGATCTGATCGACGTCAATGCAGGACCGGTTGCAACTGGTGAAGCAGAGATTTCAGACATTGGAACAGAGTTGTTCAATAAGATCATCGCAGTAGCAAGTGGAAAAGATCAGAGTTTCGCAGAGAAGTATAAACTGCATAATGATCTGTGCATCTTTAACCCAGCTCCGATTACCTAAAATGTGTCTGAAATAAAGGGAATGACCCCTGAAAAGATTTGTGTATTTGAAAATAATTCTATAAAAGTTTTTAATAAGTTTGTGTTGAAAAACGCATCCGTGATGAATGGTCATGGATGCGTTTTTTACACTTGAAAAAATTTTTTTACCATGATAATGTAGGGACATGAATTGATATATATTTTCTCCCACAAATTGTGGCATACATCTTTACCAGCAGGCATTTTTAAAACAGGCTCTAAAATGAAGCTGAAAAAGATTTTAAATGATAAAGAAATAAGAAAGAAAATTTCTATACAAAAATTGGAGGCGTTTATTAGATGGTTAAGATAGGAATGCTTCTTCCGGAAGAGCGAATGTTGGAACCGGCAAAGCGAATTATAGAAGAAAATAAACTGGATGTAGTGTATCTGAAGGCGGCGCATACGGTGGATGCAGTGAATGAAGCACGTCTTGCAGTGGAAGCAGGGGCACATATCCTTGTGGCGAGAGGCTATCAGGCAAAACTGATCAAACAGTATACCAATATTCCGGTAGTGGAGATGCGTTTCCATGCACAGGAGATTGGACTTTTGTTTCAGAAAGCAATGTCTATTGTAAAGAAAGAACATCCGTATATCGTACTGATTGCATTTGAAAATATGTTGTGTGATATGTCTTACATGGAACAATTATTTCATGTAAAACTGGATGTGATCTATCTGCATCGAATTGAGGAAGCAGAAGGAATTCTGGCTGGCTTAGAAGAACGTCCGGATATGGTAATCGGAGGGGAAAGTACCTGCCGGGCAGCAGAGACGATGGGATATCCGGCGTTGTTTTATCAGTCTACCGAAGAATCCATCCGCGAGGCGTTATTGTCAGCTAAGAATGCCTCCTATGCGGCAGAAAGTGAAAAGTTAAATATAGCGCAGTTCGAGACAATTCTGGATACTTCCTTTAATGGAATCATCAAAGTAAATGCTGAGGGAAAAATCATTGTAGTTAATAAACTGGTAGAGAACCTACTGGGAATGAATAAAGAAGAAGTGATCGGAAAACCTCTGACACAGGTGTTGCCGGAAATTGATGATATATTAGTAGAGAATGTATTGAATGGAAAGAGTGAGAGCTATTCGACATCCATCAGCATGAGGAAAAAGGCATGGATGGTTCTGATTGCGCCAATCCAATATGATAAACAGATTACAGGAGCAATTATTTCCCTGCAGAAACTGTCGGAATCTTCGGAAAAGCAGAAGAGTATCCAGGGAGATATGCTGTTACACGGATTTACTGCGCAGACAGGATTTCAGGATATTTATACGGAAAATCATGACATGCGTGTAGTGCTGGAGACAGCGAAGATGTATGCACTGTCAGATAATCCGGTTGTAATTTATGGGCAGGCTGGTACGGAGGATTATCTGATCGCAGAGGCCATCCATAATAACAGCATGAGGAAATCAGGCCCCTATGTAAGTATCAATATGCGTGGAATGGATAAGGAACACCAGATGGAAGAGCTGTTTCAGAGAGAAGCATCGGATACAGTGGCGAAATTCGGAGCGAAGGGCGCTATGATCAAGGCACATCATGGAACATTATTTATTAAGGGAATTGAGTATCTTACGTTGAGAGTGCAGCATCAGATTCTCAGGACCATGCTTTCCAGAGCGCAGATGCGTACGGATGCACAGCCGCTGGATACTTTGGATGTCCGCATCATTGGTTCATCGAAAGTGAATCTGAAGCATTTGGTGCAAAAGGGAGAGTTCAGTGAGGAGTTGTATTATATGCTGCAGGGACTGGTTCTTGAAATTCCATCATTGAATGATCGCCCGGAAGATCTGAAATATTATTTTGATACAGAGATGAAACGATATAAAGATCAGTATAACCGTCCGCTTGTTATGACAGAAGGTGGATACAGGAAGTTACAAGAGTTACAGTGGAATGGAAATATGATCCAGATTAAGTCTTTCTGCGAACGCCTGGTTCTTACTGCAAAGAAACGTACAATTGATGAGGTGATGATCCAGAATCTGTATACGGCACTTTATCCGTATGTGGAAGAGTCCAAGGGAGAGAAGAAAGTGGTAATCTACAAGTCTCCGGAGGCAGCAGAATTGGGAGCACTTCTGGAACGATTGCATGGAAACCGGAAACTGGTGGCAGAAGAGCTCGGAATCAGTACGACTACGCTTTGGAGAAGGATGAAAAAACTTGGAATTGAAGCGAATTATGGCGGTAGCGAGGAATAGATAAGAAGCAGATTTCTTTATAAGCATAAGGTGGAATACGTTACTGTTTACAGCTATGAGGTGAACAGTATGATAGATTGAGGATAAATATGGAAAAACGAAAGAATCAGGTAGTAGTAGCGCTGGTGTTTCTTGTTCTGATTTTAGGATTTGTTTTTATATATGCAACAAAAAAATCTCCTGATATTGAAAAAATGAAAAAAGTTGGACAGATATTTAATTCCAGTGAGGATAAAGCAGATGAATCTATTTATGCAAGAGGAAAGTCAGGAGGTGTAATCTCTAATGATGAGATCAAAGAAGCTACAGAATTTTATGTTTTAGCAGGCTATGACAGAGTAGAGGCAAAAGAGAAAGCAATTGAATATATGTTGAAGCGTGATGCAACATATCAAAAGGCTATTTCAGAAGGTTATACTGTAACAGATGACGAAATTTATGCATATTTAGATCAATTAAAAACTACGATAAATGAAGCTACCAATAGTGACGAGGCAAAGGCGCTCATAGAACAGTTTGATTCGGAAGATGAGTACTGGCAGCATGAATTTAAGATATATAAAGTAAACTTGCCAATCGAAAAATATTTGGAAGCTGTAAAAAAAGAGTATATAGGCAACAATTCTTCAGGGCAATCTGGTGTTCAGGATACAACGGGATCTATGGAAGGATATAATGATTATATAGAAGAACTACAGAAGAAACTGGTAGAGCAGGAACAGTATGAGATAACGGAATAGAAAGTGCAGATTATTTAAGGAGAGAAGCATTTTAGTATATAATATGATGCTAAAACGCTTCTCTTTTTTCTAAGGATAATATTATTGTAATAAATATTGCGATAAAGATAGCCCTAGTAGGGGGAAAACTACTGGGGCCATAGAGGTAAAACTTATCCATTTATTTGAGATGAAAAATCTTCAATAGTTTCTGCCTTTATGGCAATTTTAAACCATTTGTCTAAAGTTTCAAGATTTTTCTCTCTTAAAATTTTCTCTTTTAAAGATTCGGGAATATCGCCTAAGTCAGAAAGAAGTGACAGAATAAATTCGGCTTTACCTTCAGCTTTGCCCTCGATTTTACCAAGGACTCTACCTTCGCTACGTCCAAGATCAATTCCAGCTTGTTTTCCAGCTTCAAACTCCGCTTCCCGAAGCTTCTTTTCCTCAATTTCTTTATCATACTCAAATATGCTCACTTTGATTACCTCCGCACGATTCTTTCTGAGAAAATCAGCTAAAATACCTTTCTGAATACATTCATCAACAGCCTGATCAACAGCATCATTTAAAGGCATTTCTGCTAAATATTTACGAACCATTGCAACATATTGTGCGTATTCTTTCAAAATTTGACACTGTTCCATTAAAACGTGATTATGACCTTCATTTACGTTGAGCACTCGGACTTTTAACTCCAGCTGTGGTTCATCGGAAAGATTTTCAAATGCTTCTGATAGGCGGTGGACTTGACAGTCAGAGACTTCTTTGATTCCATTGTAAAAAACAACAAAGTTTGGTGCAGGAATCTTTTGGATAGTAGATGAATATAATGAACGATTATCTACCAGCTCCTGATATTTCTCTGCGATGTAAAGTAAATCCCGTAAAGGCATGTTCGGATTATAAGTGGACTGATGCTCATACAGGAAAAGATTTGTATTAATGATAAATGCAAGATCGTTTTTCATTCCCATATAAATCGCATTTTCAAGAGTTACGATTTCCAGCTCATCTGAATCCGTATAGAATTTGCCACTTACTGCGTTATACAGCGAAAGAAGATTCTTCTTATCTGAGAAAAGCATTCGAAATACAGTATCTTTGTAGTTACGATTTGCAGTAACCTGTTTTTTCTGATGTTGATTTCTTTTTGCAACAGTAACAGTGTGTTTGTGTTTTCTTTTGGCCATAGGCTTGCTCCTCCTTTGTTACAGGAGAAACAAATAAAACATATAAGTCAAATGTATTTCTAAATTTAACTAATCTGCATTTGAAATCTCCTGCTTTTTAATTGAAATGAATTTCAAAGCATAGATTTTCGAAATGCAATTAGAAATTAGATGGTATAAAATACCATGAATTTTGAAAGAAATATGCTTTGATGGAATTGTAACACTTCTTGTTTTTATTTACAAGCATTTTTTGTGTATCATATACTAAATTTCACTTCTATAGCAGGAACACAACAAAAGCTAAAGTATATAGTAAAATCATATAAAACAAGCCAACTCAATTTGTACAAAACTCCCAAATTTCCAATAAATGCAACAAACATTTCAAATAGTGCAATATTCATTCCAAAACCAAGTGATCTTAGCACCACAATCATCTAAAATGAAATGATAGAAATACAGAATGAAATACATCTTTCAAATAATGCACACTTGTAAAATCTATATAAAATCCACACCCTCCTGTTGAGCAAATATCCTATGGAATCTTTGCATTTATTTTTGTACAATGTCCATGTCAAATAAATGAAGCGCGCGGAACGAAAGACAATCAGTAAAAAGTAATAAGACAACAAAAGAAACAAAACAATCAGTAAATATCTATAAGATTTGATGCAAGATGATTTCAAAATTATTGAAAAGATCAGGAGGAGAAGAATCATGAAGGTAGGATTTATCGGACTTGGAATTATGGGAAAACCAATGAGCAGAAACCTTATGAAAGCCGGATATGAGCTCGTTGTATACAACAGAAGCAAAGCAAGTGTAGAGGAACTTGCAGCGGAAGGAGCAGAGGCAGCATCCAGTCCGGCAGAGGTAGCGGAGAAATGTTCCGTGATTATCACAATGCTTCCGAATTCTCCACAGGTCAGAGAGGTGTGTCTGGGACATAACGGAATCGCAGAGGCAGCAAAGTCGGGCAGCATCGTAATAGATATGAGTTCCATTGACCCGGTACAGTCAAAAGAGATCGGTGCCGAGCTGAACAAGAAAGGAATTGACCTGATGGATGCACCGGTGAGCGGTGGAGAGCCAAAGGCAATTGACGGAACGATTTCAGTCATGGTCGGTGGAAGCAAAGAGAATTTCGACAAGTATTATGATCTGCTGATGGCAATGGCAGCATCCGTTGTTTATGTCGGAGAACTTGGATCAGGAAACGTGGCAAAACTTGCAAATCAGGTGATCGTGGCACTGAACATTGCAGCGGTATCCGAAGCTCTGACACTGGCAGTAAAAAACGATGCAGATCCGGAACTTGTATATCAGGCAATCCGCGGAGGACTTGCAGGATCCACAGTACTGGATGCCAAAGTACCGATGATGATGGCACACAACTTCAAACCGGGCTTCCGTATTGAACTTCACATCAAAGATCTGAACAATGCACTCAATGCCGGACATGCAGTCAATGCAGCACTTCCACTTACTTCTCAGGTAATGGAGATCATGCAGGCATTAAAAGCAGACGGAAATGAAAAAGATGATCACAGTGCAATTGTGAAGTATTATGAGAAGATTTCAGACACATCAGTAGAAAAGAAATAAGAAAAATCGGGAAAGAGTAATTTAGAGAGGTACATATTATGAGTGAATCAACCAGAATGATGCTGGGATTGGTAATCGGTATTGCGGTTATGATCGTCCTGGTAATGAAGACAAAAGTACATACATTTATCGCACTGCTTCTTGCTTCATTGATCACAGGTCTGATCGGAGGAATGCCGGTCGTAGACATTACCAATGCAGCAGGTGAGACAACGGTAGGTGTCATCACCGCGATTAAAGATGGATTTGGAAACACGTTAAAGAGTACGGGTATTATCATCGGACTTGGAGTTATGATGGGAGGAATCCTGGAAGCTTCAGGAGCAGCAGAACAGCTTGCATTTACATTTATCCGTGTGATCGGTAAGAGAAAAGAAGAATGGGCACTTGCCATTACAGGATGGGTTGTATCAATCCCTGTATTCGCTGATTCAGCGATCGTTATCTTTGCACCACTTGTAAAAGCAATGTCTTCTGTAACAGGTATCTCTGTTGTAGGACTTGCACTTTCACTGGCATGTGGACTTCAGTTAACACACTGTCTTGTACCACCGACACCGGGACCGCTGACAGCAGCAGGAATGCTTGGTGTAGATGTAGGACAGATGATCCTGATCGGAGCAGGAATCTCCATCCCGATGCTGATTGTCATCGTATTCTACTGCAAATATATCGGTAAAAAGATTTACCAGATTCCGAATGAAAGCGGACATGGATATGTAAGAAAAGAATTTAAACAGGAATACATCAAATCCATGGAAGAAGTTGAGAAACTGGTTGGAGAGAAAAAACTCCCATCTTTCGGAGCTTCTATCGCACCAATCATTGTTCCGATCGTTCTGATCTTTGTTAAGACATTCTGGAATCTGCTTGGATCAGGAGAGGGAATGGTCAACAACGTAATCGGTCTGATCGGAGAGCCAATCTTCGCACTTGGAGTTGGAATAATCCTTGCAATCTATGGTCTCGTAAAAGACGAAGAAAATAAAACAGTACTGGGCATGATGGACGGAGCTATCAAAGATACAGGTATCATCATGCTGATCACAGGAGCCGGCGGTTCCCTTGGAAATGTAATCAAAGTCAGCGGTATCGGAAATGTTCTTGGAGAGACAGTTGTAGGACTTCCGCTTCCGGCAATCTTGATTCCATTTATCATTGCAGCACTGATGAGAATCGCGCTTGGATCTGCAACAGTAGCAATCACAACAGCAGCATCCCTGACAGCACCACTGATGGCAGCTATCAGTGTATCCCCAATCTTGCTCGCAGCTTCCTGTTGTGTAGGAGCAATTTCCTTCTCCTACTTCAATGACAGTGGATTCTGGGTATTCAATGGAATGTTCGGTCTGACAGAATTAAAAGATCAGGTAAGATGTAAAACAGCAGTGTCATTGATCATGGCAGGAGTTGGAATTATAGAATTACTGTTATTACAGTTTGTGTTATAAATTGAAAGGAGTTTTTTATTATGACATTCGTACCAAAGGGAATTATCCCTCCAATTATTACACCATTAACAGACGAGGGTGAAGTAAACTATCCGGTATTAAGACAGATGGTAAATCACCTGATCGACAACGGAGTTCACGGTTTGTTCCCACTTGGAACAACCGGAGAATTCTACGCATTCGATGATGATACATACAGAAAGATCCTTGAGACAGTCGTTGATGAGACAGCAGGACGTGTTCCGGTTTATGGTGGAGCAAGCCATATTACAACAAGAGGCGTCATCAGACTGGTGAAGATTTGTGAAGAAGTCGGAGTTGATGCAGTATCAGTACTGACACCAATGTTCGTATCCCAGACACAGGAGGAGTTATACAACTACTATAAGACAATCGCTGAGAATACAACACTTCCGATTATCATGTATAACAACAAACCTAAGACAAATGTAACGATTGCACCGGCAACAGTTGCAAAACTTGCAGACATCGATAATATCGTTGCCGTAAAGGACAGTACAGGAGATATGACAAATGCAGCTGAGTACATCCGTCTGACAAGAGGAAAAGAATTCTCCGTCCTGATGGGAAGAGATACTCTGATCTATGCAGCACTTTGCTATGGCGCAACAGGAGCAATCGCATCCTGCGCAAATGTAGCACCGAGAATTGCAGCAGATATTTATGATAAATATGTTGCGGGAGACCTTGAAGGAGCACTGGAAGCTCAGTTTACACTGGCTCCGTTCCGTATTGCCTGCGGTATGGGAACATTCCCGGCAGCGATCAAAGAAGGTCTTGTACAGGAAGGAATTCCGGTAGGAAAATGCCTGGATCCAATCGGAGAGCTGACACCGGAAGAAAAAGAGAAACTGCATAAAGTCCTTACAGACATGGATCTGGTTTAATCAGAGATTAAGTTGCTAAATGCTCAGACGAATTGAAAATAAGCTTAATTTGTAAATCACAGATTTAAGAAAATAACAGAAATAAGCTGAAATTCGCTGCCATGTTTACTGCCGGCCGGCAATATCAACCAACTCTCGGTCGGTCGGCAGTACATAAAATATAGAAATACAGACAAGTAAATTTAAAATCAATTAATACAAAAAACAGAAACAAACTTAAAAACACAAACACAAAAAATTCAATCAAACACACAGTTCCGAACAGGAAAAGGAGATTTCAATTATGTCTAGAATCGTAAAAATGGAAGTTTATCCGGTAGCAGGAAAAGATTGTATGGAATTAAATTTAAGTGGAGCGCACGCACCGTATTTCACAAGAAACATTGTAGTACTTTACGATGAGAATGGTGAGACAGGAGTCGGAGAGGTTCCTGGTGGTGAGAAGATTACAAAAGCACTGGAAGAATGTATTCCGTTGGTAGAGGGAACAAGAGTTGCCGAATACAAGAGTACACTTCTGAAAGTAAAAGCGCATCTGGATTCCAAAGGTGAAGAAGATGTCAGAGGAAATCAGACATTTGACCTTCGTACAGGAGTTCATGTAATCACTGCAATTGAAGCCCCATGCCTTGATCTTCTTGGAAAACAGCTGGGCGTTCCGGTATGCGAACTGCTTGGAGACGGACAGCAGAGAGATAAAGTCAGAATGCTTGGTTATCTGTTCTTTGTAGGTGACCGCAATAAGACAGATCTTCCATACGATTCAGAATTAGATTCAGACTGTGCATGGTATCGTCTGCGTCATGAAGAAGCTCTGACAGCTGATAAGATCGTAGAGATGGCACTTGCCACAAAAGAAAAATATGGATTTAAAGATTTCAAATTAAAAGGTGGAGTTCTTCCGGGAAATGAAGAGATGGATGTAATCCGTGCTATGAAGAAAGCACTTCCGGATGCAAGAATCGACCTTGATCCAAACGGCGGATGGCTTCTGGAAGAGGCAGTTGAATATGTAAAAGGAATGGAAGGAATCCTGACATACTGTGAAGATCCATGTGGAGCAGAAGGAGTTTACTCAGGAAGAGAGATCATGAGCGAGTTCCGCAGACGTACAGGTTTCCCTACAGCTACAAACATGATCGCTACAGACTGGAGACAGGTAGGACATTCTCTGGAATCTCAGGCAGTTGACATTATTCTTGCAGACCCACATTTCTGGACAATGAGCGGATCTGTACGTGTGGCTCAGATGTGCCACGATTTTGGATATACATGGGGCTCACACTCCAACAACCATTTCGATATCTCCCTCGCAATGTTTACACAGGTTGGAGCAGCAGTCCCAGGTGAGTATAATGCACTGGATACACACTGGATCTGGCAGGAAGGTCTTGAGAGACTGACAAAAGAGCCACTTCAGATTGTGGATGGATGTGTTGCAGTTCCGAAGAAACCGGGACTTGGTATTGAAGTAGATCTGGAACAGGTAAAGAAAGCACATCAGCTTTATCTTGATAACTGCCTTGGCGGAAGAGATGATGCAGTTGGTATGCAGTATCTGATTCCGGGATGGAAATTCGATCCAAAGAAACCTTGCCTTGTAAGATAACCGGAGTGTGGAAGTGCATAGCATGGAACAATCCACAGGCATTGAAGTCAGTCATACAGTAAGAGGCTGTTGAGGAAGTAAAATGAAAAATAAAATTTATATCCCTCAGCCGATCGCAGAGGCCGGAGAGGAATATCTCAGATCGAAAGGTTATGAGATATTCCGGGGCAGCGGCCGGCTGGAAAAAGAAGCTATGAAGGAAGACATTCGGGACTGTGAGGCGATGATTCTTCGTACTGCCAAAGTGGACAGAGAGATACTTGAAGCAGGGAAAAAGCTGAAAATTGTTGCCAGACATGGTGCCGGATATGACAATCTGGACTGGAAGGCGGCAGAAGAACTGGGAATCAGGGCAACTTATTCACCGGATACAACCGGACTGTCAGTTGCAGAATATACGCTGGCGGCCATTTTGAATCTTGCAAAGAGAATAAAAGAATCTGAAACGTTGGTTCGAACCGGAAGATTTAAAGAGAAATTCTCAATGAAAGGATCCGATGTCTCAGGAAAGACATTGGGAATCGTAGGACTGGGCAAGATTGGAAAAGAAGTGGCGAGAAGAGCAGCACTTGGATTTGACATGAGAGTGATCTCTTATGTGCCACGACCGGAAGGAAAAGAAATTCCGGATTATGTGGAACTGGTTTCCTGGGAAGAACTTTTTAAGCAGGCAGATTATATCAGTTTACATGTGCCGGGAGGCAAGAAGAATCAATGCCTTGTTGGGGCAAAAGAATTTGCCTTGATGAAACAGGGTGCATATCTGATTCAGGTATCCCGCGGTGGCGTTGTAGATGAAACAGCCTTTGCGGATGCAGTGAAAAACGGTCAGATTGCAGGTGGTGCAGTTGATGTATTTACAATGGAACCACCACAGGAAGAGAATCCATTATTTGAACTGGAGAATGCGATACTGACACCTCATATTGGTTCCAATACAGAGGAATGCATGGATCGGATTGCACTGGATGTGGCAGAGGATGTACACCTGGTGCTTTCAGAAAAAGAACCAAGACATCCGATTCGATAATGGGAATATGTTTTACAACGAGGAAGGCTACAGTAAAATGGAAAAAGTAATTTTAGATCCGGCAATTAAATTTGGTGCCGGAAGATACAGACAGGGAAAAGATGTTCTTGAAGTTTGTGGTGAAGAGATTCGACGTTTTGGAAAGAAAGCATTTATTATTGCCGGAAAGCGGGCATGGGATGCAGTAAAAGACAGAATCCTTCCGGGATTTGAAGCAGCAGGTCTGGAGTATGTTCTGGAATTATATTCAGGCAAATGCTCTTATGAAGCAGCTGCTGAATATGCAGAGAAATGCAAAGCTTCGGAATGTGATGAAATTGTTGGAATCGGCGGCGGAGTTATTATGGATTTTTCCAAAGCTGTCGGTGAATATGCAAAGACAGGTGTAATCAATATTCCAACTTCGATTGCAACCTGCGCGGCATTTACGACAATGAGTGTCATGTATACACCGGAAGGTGCCAAAAAGGACTGCTGGAGATTTGAGCATGAGATCGACGCGGTTCTGGTAGATCTTCAGGTGATTGCAGAGTGTCCGATTCGTTATGCGGCGGCAGGAATTCTGGATGCCATGGCAAAGAAGATCGAGATACAGAATGGAAAACCAAAGATGTATCTGAGTGAGAATAAAATTGATCTGTTCAGTGCATATAAAATGGCAGAATATACTTATGAAGTACTTGTAGAATACGGTCCGCAGGCAATTGAAGATATCCGGCATAAGCGGCTTACAAAAGCGGTGGAGGATGTTACCTTTATCAATATTGCAGTGACCGGCGTGATTGCCAATATTACAAAAAGTTTTTCACAGTCTGCATTGGGCCATATGATGTATGACGGTGTACGGACTCATTTTACAAAAGAAGCTGAAAGTGCACTACATGGAGAAATTGTTGCGGTGGCGCTGTTTACACAGTTGTATTACAACAGACTGGAAAAAGATAAAGAGGCGTTACGCCTATTTATGAAAGGAATGGATATGCCTCTGACTTTGAAGGAATTAGGCATAGAGCCGACACAGGAAAATCTGGATATTCTGGAAGCGTATCTGATCGATTCACCGTATGTGGAGCAGACAGAAGAAAGCTTTAAGTTGCTTCACGAGGCGATGAAGCAGATGATTATCTGACAGACAGGCCCGAGACAGTAACGAAACAGTTGTAAGATAACAGCATGAAAACGAAGCTATGCTTGTCAGTGGCAGTGAGTTAGATCCATTTGATTTACTGTTTGATTATCGGGATATTAAAAGGAATGCATGCTGTGAAATGAATCAGTTACAAACATCTGAAAAGGGTGTATGTAAATATATAAGGTATATGTAAACTACGAAGTGGAACAGAATGTTTTTATGCAGACTGTTCCGTATGACAAAGAAAGGAAATGCAAAATGAAAGTAGGATTTATTGGACTTGGAATTATGGGAAAACCGATGAGCAAAAACCTGGTAAAAGCAGGAAATGAGCTTGTTGTATTTGATTTTAATGAAGCAGCAGTTGCTGAACTTGTAGAAGCAGGAGCAAAAGGAGCAAAAAGTGGAGCCGAAGTTGCAGCAGAGTGTGATACAATCATCACAATGGTTCCAAACTCACCACATGTACGTGCAGCTTGCCTTGGAGAAGGTGGAATTGCAGAGACAGCAAAACCGGGAACAGTTGTAATCGATATGAGCTCTATTGACCCGGTTGAATCTAAAAAGATTGGTGCAGAACTTGCAGAAAAAGGAATTGAACTGATGGATGCACCTGTTTCAGGTGGAGAGCCGAAAGCAATTGACGGAACACTTTCTGTTATGGTTGGTGGAAAGAAAGAGACATTTGACAAATATTATGATCTTTTAATGCAGATGGCTGGTTCTGTAGTGTACGTTGGAGATCTTGGATCAGGGAATGTAGCAAAACTTGCAAACCAGGTAATCGTTGCACTGAATATCGCAGCAGTATCTGAAGCACTGACACTGGCTAAAAAAGCAGGAACAGATCCGGAGCTTGTATATCAGGCGATCCGTGGAGGCCTTGCAGGATCTACAGTACTTGATGCAAAAGCACCAATGATGATGGATCACAATTTCAAACCGGGATTCCGTATCGAGCTTCATATCAAAGACCTGAACAATGCACTGAATGCAGCTCATGCAGTAAATGCATCACTTCCACTGACAGCTGAGATCATGGAGATCATGCAGGCTCTGAAAGCAGATGGAAATGAAAAAGATGACCACAGCGCAATTGTAAAATACTATGAGAAAGTTTCGAATGTATCTGTAGAAAGAGAAAAATAAAATTCAGCTCTGAAAGGTAATAAAATAGTAACTATAAATTAAATAAAAAGAAATAAGAATTCACATGAAAAGCCCATACGCTTTGAACAGCGCTACGGCGATCAGAGTGCGGCGCAGAGATAGCGCCGCATTTTGTCGTATATGCTTTAGAGCGTGTCTGAAAAATCATTCCTGCACTCTACATGCCCTACTTTGCGGTATATTTTGTCTTCATTCGGTTGACGTAGCCCGCTACGCCGCCCTCATTCAAACAAAATCTCCCACAAATTGTGACATATATCTTGCAGAAAGCATTTTTAAGACACACTCTAGCAGGAATCAGAAGCAACATGGAGTAATTTACGTGTAAGCGCTTACAAAAGCACAGAATTTTATACAACAATGTACGAGAGAACCGAAAAATAATTGCAAGATTTTGTACAATTCATTCATAGGAAAAATAAATTTCAAGTGTTATGATTTATAAAGAAGAAAATAAAAAGATTCTTCTAAGACAATTTTATGACTGACAATGTCTGCATGAGCAGATTAAGAAAGGAAAATTTCTATGAAAAAGATTGTATCAACGATAGTTGCAGCGGTTGTAGTCGTTTGTGCAACAGTGGGACTTTTCGCATATGAAGGAAGCAATCAGGTGATGGCGGAAGATATGGGAAATGGAACAGAAGCAGAAGCTATTACAGTCAAGAACAGTACACCGTTTGAGATTCGTTCTGTACAGGCTACATTTGATTCAGAAGAAACAGAAACAGCAGAAAATATCGTACCAGGAGCAGAGACAACTGTGCAGATCCCGGAGGATATGAAGAATGTTGCAACTGTAAAAGTAGAAGGAATCACAAGAGACGGGAGGTCATTTGTAAATACATTCAATGGACTGATTACAGATGATATGACTGTAATCCTCAGTCTGGATGAGGAAATGAATCTGACTGTATCTTCAAATCTGAGTGAATAATCAGATGTACCATCGAGGTTACTGTTCACAAGTAATTACTTTATATATCTTGTTGTTTTGGGTTGTTTTCAGTTTTAGTGAAGTTTGTTTGTAAAAACTGAGTTATATAATTTATATTTATATGTTTCACTTTGTGGAATGTTTTGCAAAAGCGTGTTTTAAACATATTGCGGAATAATTGATTAAGAGATATGGGAACAGTTACAGAGAAGGAGAAAGAAAATGTCAGAAAATAAAATCACATTAAAAAATGGAATGCAGATGCCAAGACTTGGAATGGGTACCTGGATGCTCGGAGAGCATAATACAATTTATCAGCAGGAGCTGAAGGCGCTCCGTGCAGGAATGGATGCAGGATTTACATTGATCGATACCGCAGAGATGTACGGAAATGGACTTTCTGAGCAGTTAATCGGAGAGGCGATTCAGGGATACAACAGAGAAAAGTTGTTTCTTGTTTCAAAAGTATATCCGTATAATGCAGGACGTCCGGCTATATATGACAGTATTGATCAGACTTTGTGTAACCTGAAGACAGATTATCTGGATCTGTATCTGCTTCATTGGCGTGGTTCTATTCCGCTGGAAGAGACAGTGGACAGCATGGAAGAACTGGTGAAAAAAGGAAAGATCAGAAGCTGGGGTGTATCCAACCTGGATACAGCAGATATGGAGGAATTATTCGCTATTTCAAAGGGTGAGAACTGTCAGGTGGATCAGGTGTTATATCATCTTGGTTCCCGTGGTGTGGAATATGATCTGATGCCATGGCTGGAAGATCATAATACTCCGTTGATGGCGTATTGCCCGCTTGCACAGGCAGGAAGTCTGAGAAGAGGGTTACTGAAGAATCCGGCTGTACAGAAAGTTGCAAGAGAACGTGGCATTACGGAAATGCAGGTATTACTTGGATTTGTTTTGTATAAACAGAATGTGATTGCGATTCCGAGAAGTGGAAGAAAAGAACATGTGCTTCTGAACTGGGAAATGCAGGAGATTCAGCTGACAGAGGAAGAATATTGTCTGCTGGATCAGGCCTTCCCGGCACCGAAGCGGAAGACGTATTTAGATATTGTGTGAAGGAGAAAAAATGAAGAAAGTAGGATCTGGTGTGGCAGCAGTTGCTTTGTTCGCATGTTTTGTCTGCAGTTTATTATTTTACAGACTGAGCACACCTGTGGAAGCTGAAAATCTGACTTGCAGTCATATCACAGTAGAAAACAGAACACCTTATGAGCTGACAGACATTATGACACAGTTTAATGGGGATGAGATTGTAAGAACAGAAAAACTCGGGGTACAGGAAAAAACAGAGATTGAAGTACCGGATGGAATTAATTATGTGACACGTATTCGCATCAAAGGGACAACAAAGGATGGAAAGTCATTTTATAGTTCCTACAGTGGACTTGCATCGGATGATTCTGTGATAAAAGTGTATATGGATGACGATGCAAATCTGGGAACTCAGTCCAATATTGTAAGTGAGGATTACTAAAATGAATAAAAAGAGAATTATTTTAGGTTCTGCTTCTCCGAGAAGAAGAGAACTTCTGGCTCAGATCGGTGTGGAATTTGAAGTACTAGTGAGCAATAAGGAAGAGACATATACAAGTACAGAACCAAAAGAAATCGTAAAAGAACTTGCACAGATGAAAGCTGAAAATGTAGCTTCAGAGGCAGAAGAGACATCCGGACAGAAGCTGTCAGATACAATTGTGATCGGAGCGGATACAATTGTAGTGAGAGATCATCAGATCCTTGGAAAACCGAAAGATGAGGACGATGCATTCGCAATGATTCAGAGCCTGCAGGGAAGAACCCATGAAGTATATACCGGAGTGGCCCTTCTTTCTTATGATGCAGAGGGAAATTGCAAGATTATCAGCCATGCTGTGGAGACGAAAGTCCGAGTGCATGAGATGAGTGAGCAGGAAATCCGTGCCTATATTGCAACCGGAGACCCGATGGATAAGGCAGGATCTTACGGAATTCAGGGATGCTTTGCGGCATATGTAGATGGAATTGACGGAGATTACTATAATGTAGTGGGACTTCCGGTGTCTTATCTGTATCAGCAGTTGAAAGAGTTGTGTTAATGTTTGCGGATATGCTGTGAATAGCAATTGAGTTAGTTAAAAGATAGCAAAAAATATTCGACATATATTGTTACAATGGTTGAGACGTGATACAATATATCCGTTGTCGCTCCTAATCTGGCAACAGAAAGTGGGTGCAGATATGTCGATATTGATATCGTTCCTTGTTTCCGTCATAGCAAGTATAGTTGGCTACTATATTTGCAAATGGCTAGACGGAGATGATAGCGACAATTAGCCTAAATGGATGCTCTATCATTAAAATAAAAGGAGAAAAAACCCCACGAGTGGCCGCTCGTGGGGTTTTGCTGTGTGCAGATATGTCACACTGATTTCGTTCCTTAGCTACGAATACTATAGCACATAAACGTAGCTAAAACAAGTATATGTTTCGAAAAAGAAAATATGTTACTGTTCACAGCATAGCTGCAAACAGTAACGCATTTATTAAAAAGCCCACAACGAATCCCCATGCTCCCGCAGCCATTTCTGTTGCTTTTTATAATCCGGCATAACGGAAGCGACAACAGCATAGAAGGCTTTGGAGTGATTCATTTCTTTTCTGTGAGCCAGCTCGTGGATCACGATATAATCAACCACTTCTTCCGGGGCGAAGATGAGCCGCCAGTTAAAGTTCAGATTTCCTTTACTGCTGCAGCTTCCCCAGTGGGTTTTCTGCTCACGGATAGCAATGCGATTGTATGTGACGCCCATGATGCGGGCATAATAAGCAGCTTTTTGAGTGAAAATACTGCGTGCAGTTTCAATATAACGGCGGCGCTGCGAATCGGTAAGTTTCGGTTCCGGTGGCCGCTGTTCTTGTTCTTTCTGGCGCTGCTGATTCAGTTCCAGATGCTTCATAATCCAGTCTGCTTTCTTATAAATAAATGAATCAATGAAGGAACGCGGACATCTCTCCGGGGCACGGACAATGACCCGATTGTCAGGACGTACTTCGATAGAGACTGATTTACGCCGGCTGTAAATAATAGAATATTGAAATGGTAAATTCATATGCGACCTCTCTTATATATGATATAAAACAGTAAACAGGAATGTTGTTCAATATCTTACTTATAACATTCACGTTGTATATGAAGTTTAACAGATGGATCTGATAAGTTCAAGATTCTAAGAGTTCAATCACCAGTTGAAAATGAGAAAAATTGTCTGACAAAGAATCGGAAAAAAGTGAGAAAATATTATTGTTAATGTACAAAGGATAAAAACTGAGAAATAAAATGTTGTGCGAAACGGATAAATGTATAAAAATTAATACAATCTTATTGTGAGAAATGCTCATGGAAAAAATGTGAAGTTTGAAAAACTGAAAAATCCATCTAAAAAATGATCGAAAATAGACAGCGTGTAGAATAAAAAAACGACAAATTGGCGCAAAAAAATGGAAAACCGAGTGTACTCTGTCAGGAGTGCCAAAATATTGACAAACCCCAATTTTGGGCGTAATATTTAGTCAACTTTTCGGGGGATACTTTAATAGGAAGTTATTTTTTGAAAAGGAGTAACAGATTCGAGTGGTTCAATGAGGAATAATCTTTGAAGAATAACTCTTTTTTTATGCAGAATAATCCACAGGATTGAGAGAATAATCTATGTTGTACACAGTAGCGAATCTATTACGAACGTATCAGACACTGTAACAGGAACTTTAATAAATATGGAAGCAGAATGTTGACGGTCACGGCAGAACATGGACGGCAACAGCAGAACAGCGGCTGATCAAAACATATTTTTACAGAAAGAAAAGGAGGGAGCAATACGGGAAATCTGGCAGACACTCTGATGGAAGAACTGAACTGCGAGACAGTTTTTACTCTTCCAATTATAGGCGGGATTTCTGAATCAGTAGTTGTAACCTGGATTATTATGGCAGTTCTGGTACTGGCATCAATTATTCTGGTAAGAAATCTGAAAGTTGAAAATCCTGGAAAAGTGCAGTTGGCTTTGGAATCAGGCATTGAATGGGCAGAAAACTTCTTTATTGATGTCCTTGGTGAGGAGAATAAAGGATATGTACCATATCTGATTACAGTTCTTCTTTATCTGGCTTGTTCGAATACGATTGCACCATTGTTTGGCTTTAAACCGCCGACAAAAGATTTGAATGTTACGGCTGCTCTGGCAATTATGAGCATGTGTCTCATCGAGTTTTCAGGCATTCGTAAGAATGGATTCGGTCACTGGGTAAAACATTTTGCTCAGCCGGTTCCGGTTGTTGCACCAATCATGGTGCTTGAGATTGTTATCAGGCCATTGTCGCTTTGCATGCGACTGTTTGGAAATATGCTGGCTGGATTTGTGGTTATGGAGCTTTTAAAAACACTTGTTCCACTGATTATCCCGATTCCGGTAAGTTTTTATTTCGATATTTTTGATGGCTTACTTCAGGCGTACGTATTTGTATTCCTGACAGCTCTGTTTATGAATGAAGAAATGGAGTAATTACTAAAACAGTTTGATAAAAGAAAAGGAGATTAACATTATGGAAACACTTATTGCTATTGGAGCAGCAGTTGCAGTTTTAACAGGTATTGGAGCTGGTGTTGGTATTGGTATCGCAACAGGTAAAGCAGTAGAGGCAGTTGCAAGACAGCCAGAGGCAGAAGGAAAGATCAGTAAGAACCTGATTCTTGGTTGTGCACTTGCAGAGGCAACAGCAATCTATGGTTTTATCATTGGTCTTCTGATTATCTTCTTCCTGAAATAAGAATCAAGTACTATGATGGAAGCAGATAACAGGAAAGGCAGGTGTAGAAAGTGCTTTCACTAAACATGAACCTTGTCTGGAACATGATTAACCTTATTGTTCTCTTTCTCCTGTTAAGACATTTTCTGATTAATCCTGTGAGTAACATTATGGAACAGCGAAAACAGAAGATTGCAGATGATCTTCAGAACGCACAGGATGTGCAGGATGAGGCAAAACAGCTGAAAAAGGAATATGAGGATGCTCTTAGTGGTGCAAAACAGGAATCAGTTGCGATTGTAGATAAAGCCAGAGCAGATGCGAGAGTTGAATATGATCGTATCATCAACGAGGCCGGAACTAAGGCAGGCAATATTATCGAGAATGCGAAAGAGAACGTACGTCTTGAGCGTGAGCAGACAATGAAAGAGCTGCAGTCTCAGATCGCAAGTATTGCGATTGCCTCTGCCGAGAAGATCGTGGGTGACAAAGAACAGAACATTTATGATCAGTTTTTGGGAGAAGTAGGTGGGACAGATGAAGACGCAGACAAGTAAAAATCAGATGTACTGCCCGTTGGCAGCAATCAGATATGCACGTGTTCTGTATGAAGTAAATGTCCCAGAAGAAGCTGTACAGAAAACACGTGAAATTTTCAGGGAAGTGCCGCAGCTTCACGAGACTTTCGTGAATCCTACCATTGAACTGAAAGCGAAGATGAATGTGGTAGACAGAGTATTTCCGGAGGAAATTCGTAATTTCCTCAAAGTAGTTTGTAAATATCAGAGAATGGATCTGATCGATGATATTTTCAACGCATATGACAGGTACTGCGATGAACAGAACCAGGTTCTGAACGCTGTCCTGACATGTACTGTACCTCCGACAGAGGAACAGAAAAA
>OLNW01001278.1_pt1 | contig 25311 bp, 27 predicted proteins | sample 1672121 | NCBI WGS metagenome assembly OLNW01 (sample SAMEA3136648, study PRJEB25190) | human gut metagenome
TTTTACCAGATTCTTCCACTCTTCACCGGCGATCTTGAAATCAACATAACTTCCTTTTTCCTTGCACCGATAGATACAAACTGCTTCGGTTACATAAATATCACCATACTCTTCATTATCACGGATAATGAGATATTCTCCGCTGTCGTATTTATTTGTAAACAGAAATTCCTTCAGGGCATTCTTGCACATGAAATCATAATCAAAATACTCCATCTGTGCCAGGAATCTTACTGCATACTTATTACCGCCGTTTTCCGGCAGCTCTACTATCTGAATTAATTGATAACATGGATACATAATTTTCTGATCCTCACTTTCTATGTTTTCTCAAAAAAATATGGGGTAACGTTTCGTTACTCCACAAAATGAATAAGGGGTTAATCTGCCTTATCGTCAATTATTACTTCTTCAGTTTTGGTACTTGTAACAACTTTTAGTGGATCATCTGTCTCTTCTTCAGAATCACCATTAACCTTTGATTCATCCTCGATACGCTTCAATTCCAGTGCGGTATCCGTAGTATAAGGTGATCTGTCAATAATGGTCTGCTTAGAAATAGCACCACAATTATACTGAATCTGCATATTCTCCATATCGGCTGCATTATCTACAGGTCGTGCAACATTAAAGGAGAAGTTTACACTATCGAATACTTCATCAGATACAGTCTGTCCGTTATATTCCATCAGTTTTCGGATATATTCAAGTCGTTTCTCAAAACCTTCTTTCATTGACGCAATATATTGTCTTGCAAAATTATCGCATTGTTGGTAGAGCATGGTGATAGATGTTTCCGAAACATTCGCAACATTACTCTGTCCCATAATGCTTGAGGGTACGCAAGCAATAGCATAAAACTGTTGAATCACATAATCCAGTTCCAGTTTAATTGACTCTTTATCCATCTGAGCATTCGCCCAACTAAAACTTCCACTTTCTTCAATGTTGAGAACTGCACCAACCATGTCCCGTGGTATGCTACTGTCAAATCTTTGACCTGAGATTATACCAATAGGGGATAACGATAGTGTAAGCACTGCCGTATCCAGCTTTGATAATAATGACTCAATTGTATCCATGATTCCCATAAGATCAAGAGGGAACGGATCACCAAACTTGTCATACTTTGCCTTATCCATAGCACTGTACCAGATGGGAAGTCCTGTAAGGTTTGGCTTAGTGTCAATCAGTGTACTATTCTCATAAATTTCCACTTTCTCTGGATAGTAAACAACATAATGGTCTGCTCGACTATCTTCATCCTTCCAGTATTCTACAAAATGGGTATAATTTCCAAAAGAATCGTACAGGGGATAAGAGTCTTTATTTCTGATGAGCTTTGACTTAATCTTATCTCCATCCAGATACACATACTCAAATGTGTCGCCATATGTAATCAAGTCTTTTGCAATTTCTAAGTCTGTTTTTGTGTACCCACCTCTTTTATAAATGGTGTTCAATAAAGATACGAACTCCTTATCGCCTGTAATAGAGACAGGTGAACCACAAATATAGCTTGAATGAAATTTAATGATACTCCGCAACGTCTGAAGAACTAATCTGGTAGGCTCAAATGTGTGTTCTTTGTACTGGAAAGAGGGAATCTGTAAAACCTTGTGATTCCTTCTCAGATAATCGTCAATATCCTCAACTCGACTAATCCTATCCCTGTAGCGTGTCTTTTTTATCTCATCTCTAAACCAGTCTACTTTTTCTGTGTTCATAGTTGCTCCTTTACTAAAAAAATTCTTAATTGCTTCTATCGGATTTCTCATATATCAATCCTTCCTGTGCCATATGCACTTTTCTAATCTAATGCCCTTAGGCAGCGTTTCTTTCTTTAAGATAGCTTGTACCGCTTTATCTGATAAGTGTTTCTTGTGATCGTCTGCCATAGACTCATTGTCGTAGGAAAAAATATACTCCTTCAAAACACAATTCATATTGTATGTACTCCCACCGTGATTTACATAACTTATCATAGCTTCATCAAGTATCTGTTTATAATCTTTATATTCCATTTAAGTTCCTTTCAATTTTGTATTTATCATAAATAATGTTCATTAAATATACCAGATGCCGTTTACCAGTCCTTCCAGAGCCATAGCAAAAGCCATAACTCTATCATCCTTTGCACCTTTTACCGCCTGTTGTTTGCCGGTATCGTCCAATTGGAATGCCTTCATTTCATCAAGTAATTTCTTACTATTTAATAGAATCTGTCCAGTCTCGAACATCTCCACAAATCTGTTAATGATAATAGGTCTACTCTTAGATGAGGTCTGGAATCCTGGCTTCTTTCTTGCCTTTCCTTTTGCATCATATTCTTTATACTTGTATAATCGGATATATCTGTGTGATCCATCGTAGAGCTTGTCCACGACTGTATGTCCGGCTGAGAGCTTTTCGACAACCAGAAGGGCAGTCCCGTAATAATTTCCAACTTCTCTGACCAAATCAGCGAACTCATAGGGCTTAATTTTGTTTGATGCAAATTCAAACACTTGAATACCATTCTGATCAACAATCTCTATCACACTATTATCTGAACCGATTCCCTCACCTGTATCTACACCGGCATAAAAGCGTTCTTTTGGTTTAGGCTCACGCCACATATCCCAGTCTTTTTTCCACTTCTTCATCAGTGGCGACAAATTCTTTATATTTTTCTGTGATAATGGCTTGCTATCGTAGATGTTATTCGTTCTGGCTTGAATCTTTTCCAGAGAAAATACATTGTTTCCGCTTACCAGAAAACTCTCTGAAGCTGTCGTAGGGTATTCTTGCCGGAACTTCTCAATACCAATATTTGCAATTTTCATCCTACGCCACATGAGCTTTTTCATTGCAAGTGGGTTAGTATCTCCACCCATCCTGTAATAAAGGGACATTTCCTCTTCATCCAGCTCTTCCATGTCCAGATACTTACCGTGTCGATTTCTGTAAATTTCTGTATTTTCTTCATATTCCTGAATGAATTGTCTAGTATCATCCAACCAACTGAAAAAGAAAGGGATATACTGAGACTCATGGTGTACTGCTTTCTGCCATAGTAAATACCACATATTCATGCCGGAAGAAGTTGACTCCAAAACAATTTGTCCGTCTGGTCTTAATGCAGCTTCGATAGCGACTAACTGATTTTTCAGTTTTTCATCGTCCATGAAAGCGACTTCAGTTAAATGAACATATTTCAGCGTGGAACCTCTGGCGGCATCCTTACTGCCACATACGCAACATACAATACGGCTTCTATTTTCCAGAATAAGCTCTTTCCTATTATTTGCTACATCTTTAATTTTTACGGATGGATCAAGATCATCATACATAGCTTTCAGTTTTTTAAATACAATATCGACAGTATCCAGAGAATAGCTCATCAACATACACACTGTGTCAGGTCTTGTGTGAGCTAAGTATAATGAGTAGGCTATCGCCCAACTTGTGATCCCCAACTGCCTTGATTTTGCCACTATGTTAAATTTTCCAAAATTTTTTGCTAGTAATTTTTGGGTAAATGTCGGCTCAAATCTAACTTTTTTACCTGTCTTGTCAACGATACGAACAAAGTAGCGACACCACAAGACAGGATCAGCGACTATCTTTTTTAATTTTTCTTCTCTTGTCATTGTTGTGCTTCACCTCTTTAATTTAAAAATAAAAAAGGCTGCATGATATGACTCACGCAACCTCAATGTGTTAAAACAAAATATGCTTCGCCAGGAACACTATATATCACCTTGATATGCCGTGCTTCTGGATATAATTTCTTCAAAATATCTAAGTCCTGTTGCTCAGTGAATCCGAATCCACTGTTTTTGGTATATAAATATTCGTAAAACTGTTTGTTACTATTACTCTGTGTAAGTATAGGAATAATCCTCTTTATCCTCTAAATCTTCCTCTGAAACATTGTTCAAAAGTGCAACAAGACCATTTTCTTTATTTTCTGCAAAGAATTTATCGGAAAAATCCTCAAATGCTTTAAAAGCCTGTACATCACCGCCCAGTGCTTTTTCATAATAAGCATTGTATAACTCTATCTGCTTCTTCTGGTGTAACCGCTTCAGTACCCATAGTACCGCATTCTGCACACCCTCTTCGAGCATATATTTTTCACAGGTTTTCTCTGTAATTGTATCCTTGAAAACTCTGTATCTGTTCTTTAGATCATCAAAAGTCATAATGGGGTCACTTTCATGATCCTTCAGATATTCGGGACAATACTTCCACATCACATAGTAAACTTTTGTATCCGTGTGAAGCATCGCCTTTAAGGTCTGGTATATGGAAGTTTCCGTACAGACTGGCTTGCCACTACCATTTGCATTCTTATTCGCCATAAATCTTACCTTCTTGATATTTCTGTGCAAATTCCTTTACTTTTTCTTCATCAATATTCTGGAATCCTTCTTGAATCAACGCTCTTACTGTCTCAGGTGTAAGATTATCTAGGAAGTTATCAATATCAATACCCAAATTATGTAAAGGAATTTTCAACTCAAAGATAATATCCTCTTCTGTAAATTTTTTGATAGCTTTATCAAGGATTCTCATGTACTGATTCTTGTTCTCTTCTGTAATCATTTTCTTCTGTACCATTTTTGCAATTTCCAGAAAATTATTTAATCCAGATTTTTTGTCTTTATCCAGTTCTCTAACATAAGCATCCACATAACTGCCATATTCGTTAATTACATCAACTGCACTCATAATTTTCCTAAAAATTTCTTCTAAATTTTTATTCATTTTCTCTATCCTCACATTCCAGTTTTTTCTTTTATTGTATCAAAACACCAATTAATTTTAGAAATCGGAGTAATAAATTTTTCCTCGTTTTTTACATAAAATTCTTTCATATCGTCCAGCCGTAAACAAGCTAACTGTCCGTTAGGATATGACGCTGCACAATCAATTCCAATTTTATCTCCATATCTTTCGTCATACCAAATTTTATGTGGTGCTATATATTTGTGGTTCAAACGGACATTAATATCTCTTGTCGTTGTATGTCCAAAGATAACCGTACATTCAGAACTATATCCTAATTTTTGAAGTAATTCTTTATCAACAGGATTGTTATAAAATTCCTCTCGAACGTCCAAACAATCATCTTCATTTTCGGTAAATCCACCATGTACTAACAAAAAATGTTTATCATTTACAACAATTTCTTTCCTTTTATTTTTTTTATTTTGATCCAAAAAGTCCATTAAAGACATACTTTCATCTTCTGAAAATTCTTCTAAATCTTTATATGTTTCCCATTCTTCCATTAATGAACAAATTTCCGTATTTTTAATTGAATGTTCAATATTTCCAGCTATTTGTTGCACTTTAGCCGCATAATCAGCTTCCTTATATAAATTCACAAGACCCATACATAATCCTGAAAAAGTTCTTTCCTTATCATATTTCTGTATTATTTTACTCAATTCTTTTTGTTTCTTTTCATATTCATACGCCAATTCAATTTCTTTTTCTATGCGTTTATTACTAACATGGTACTGCATATAATATAAAAAATAAATCTCATGATTTCCCATTAACAAGGTCGCCATTCCCTTATCTGACAATTCTTTAATTTTCCTGAGAACTTTTAATCCACCACCACGATCAATACAATCTCCAATGATATAAAGCATATCTCCCTTCTTTAGATTAATTTGATCCAACATCTTATTAAATAGGTCAATTCTTCCATGTATATCACTCATACAATAAATCATTAAATAATACCGTCCCTTCTCAAATCATCTTCTGATACCTGTATAATATGCCCTGTTTTTTTATCCTGTCTAAAAAATAATACATTCACATCATCAATGGATATGTCACCTTTAATATTAAATTCACTTTCTTTTACACGAAAATATAGTTCATATTTTATTGGATCTATTTCAAATACAACACCTATTGTATCCAGATCATCCTCATAATCTTCATTTACTTCATCTGAAATATCTTTTCTATTTCCTGAATTATAAGCCCAAGGAATAGCATTTTTACGGAATCCACCAAAACAAAAAGATAACGGTACATCTAATGAATCCATCACAAAAATATAACCCGTTTCACTATTATACAATTTTTTAATCTTGCTATTCGGATATTTAGCATCTGAATAATCAGTAGCTCTTATAAATCCATCTTCCAGAATTTTCAAATAATTTTTATAGGAAGTTCCATGATAAAATTTAATGTTGGAATCTGTTATCAAAATTAATTCTGTCAATCTTTTTATACTTGTGTCCGTTAAATCATCTGTATTCAATAACAAATTTCGTTCTGGATTACTTACCATATCATCCAAATATTCTTTATTCTTCTTTTCGTAGTATGAATAAATCTCTGGATTTTCTTTGACTAATTTTTCAAACTTTTTAGACAATCTATCAAACTCTTCTTTTTTACTATTTTCTAGTTTAATCTGACGCATCATACAACGCAAAGCATACATTTTACATCTTTGCTCCCATCTATGAGGAACAACCATATTCATTGATAGATATGTTTTTTTATTTAATTCTTCATGGTTTTTCATACATCGTAATAACTGTTCACCAGTATATACAAACTCCATTAAAATATCATAATCTTTACTTCCTGTTTCCTTTTGAAAATCATTTAATACTTTTTCGGAGTTCGCCCCAGTACCCAAATTTTGAAAAAGTGGAGCAATAAAATTATTCATAATGTTCTTTTTACTATTTTCTGTCACTTTATTTATTCCTCTTCTTTCCCTTTTTTCGTTGCTTTTTCTCTGTGGGTTCCCATTCTTCCACCATCAGAAGATTATAAGCATAACTCATAGGCTCTCCGTCCCTGTCAACTCCGTGTCCGATCTGGAAATTTACAATCGAACCCTGTACCAGATACGGCTCTCCATTGATAACCTTTTGGCTACAATAATAAGTCTCTCCATCATCATAGCATCGGACAAATCCGTATCCTCGCTTATTCCATCGTGTTACATATCCCATATAGTTCTTCTTGTTGGGACGTTTATTATAATTCTTATATTCCATGTTAATTTTTATCCTTTATTTTTCTATAATACGTGTTCAACAAATCAAAATTCTAACATTTTAGGTCTTGATTTTCGGAACACAAAAATTCTCTTCTTTCTGTATATTTTTCCCCATACAATTACTGGGTACTTCTGTCGAAGGGCATATGCAGTAAGAGGGTCATATGTGACCGTATATTCCTTACCACTATATTTTTCCCTCGGCAGTTCCCCAGCTTCGTATGTATATAATGACATAATTTTTTCTTCAGAAAGTCCATGACCGTAAAGATCATAAATCTCTTCAGATGTGAGACTGCTATTCAACCACTGCTTCACTCACTTTCTCTCTCTGGTATTGTGATTTCCAAATTTTTACATCTTCCATAAGTGCATCTGAAACATCATAAACCCAGAAGAAATTTCCCGTCTCAAAATGGGTACAACGGAAAAGATACTTGTAACCTTTTTCAGTGAGATACTTCTTCTCACCAGTGGAATAGCACCAGTAAAATCTCTTCTTTAAATCTTCCTTGAATGTTCTATAGTCAAAATTTGTCATTATTGATTCTTCTCCTTTTTATTCCTATATTTCGCTATACTGCGATATTCAGGACGTACTGATCCTGATAAGTCTCGGCAGAGACTATAATTTTTTCATTATTTTTTACACGCTGCCTTGCGTCATAGGCAGACGTAAATACCTTTTTAATTGGTTGCACCAGCTCAAACTTACAATCTGGCACCTCATATGTAGGTGAGTCTAAATAACCATCCTCTGAAATAGTGATTTTATCGTATAATCCATGCTCAACTGAGAAGTCCTGGAAATATTGCATATCATGTTCCTTCAGAATAGGTAAAAGATATTCTGTAAGTCCTAACTGTTCTAACCAATATAAATTTATGTGAGAATATTTCCCACCTTTGTTGTAATAGCCGATGAAACCACCATCAACTGCAAGTATCATCGTCCTTAGTTCTTCGTCCATCTGCTCTATACCGCCATATAAAGCGCACACTAAAGCTAACGTACCGAAATTATATTTTTCATTAAATCTTCCATTGTGAAAATTATTTGGATTAACCCTGTATGGGTTATTTAGAAATGTTCTGTGATTATCAAAACATAATTGATTCTGACCTACTGAGAGGTCAACAAAGATAGGTGTTTTCCACCCGTAGTCGACTTTTTCTTCATTGAGCCAAAGACCACTATTAAAATCATAAAAACCACCTATATCTACTCCGAATAGGGTGTTTAATCGCTTAGTGCTAAAGAGTGAATCCACATCATCCGTAAGCACTAAATAGTAATCCTCTGGATTTATTTCTGTCCACCACTCCGGCAGACTGTTCAACAACTCCTGTTTAACAAGACTCTTATTTCTGTCAAATTCCATTTTCGTAATCGTGTCCAGATACCCATGTAAGTACCCACAATTACATCAAAAATACATCTCAACACTTCGTCCTCCTTCTATTTTTCAGCTCTCACCGTTTTACTGGAAGTCGGTTTCGTGCTTTTTCTCTTAGTCTGCGTAGCTTTCTTTTCAGTCGCTTTTCTCACTCGCTCCCGTTCATACGCATTTTCTTTCTCATTAAATTTTTTCTTATCCTCTTCAAACGTCCCTTGCGTCCTTGCCATAGTCGCTGCATTAATGCCCTGGACGATTTCCCTGTAGCTTTCTTCAGATAAACCTCTCTCGCCATTCTCGATCATACCGATTGCACGATAAGTAAGGTTACAATACATTGAAACATCCCTCTGAGAAAATCCTCGTCTGATCCTATATTCTTTTAAATCTCTTGCATTTAACATGAATTTTATCCTTTCCAATAATTGCCAAAATAAAAATTGCCTTAAAAGAATAGGGTGCAATATGTGATGCACAATATCACACCCCATCTTGTTATATGAAAAAACATAGATTCAGGAATCTATATCCATTCTTGCTCATTAAGCAATAGTCTTTCTCAGAATACATACACCTTTTGCATTAAGCAGTTTTGTAGCATAAAGCTCATCAGCGGAAATAACAGTTGCTTTCTTCAGGGACTCTCTCTGTTCTTCTGTAGAAGCTGCTTTCTGTGTGATAATTCCCAGAGAGCCATTCTTTACAATGTAAGTCTTGCACTCATTCTTAGTAGAATCATAAGTATCATTGTCACACACAATAACCTTAACTGCTCCTAAGTAATAACCTAGAACACCATCAGAATCACCTACACCATTTTGACTACGGGCAAATGAATAGTCTGCTTTTACAAACTGATCCATAAGTGTAAAAGATTTTCTCAGTCTGGAATTGATGATAATTTGATAATTGGATAAATCAACATCATCACCAAACACATCAAAACCGGCTTCAATTTCTGTAAATCCGATTTCGTCCGCATTTGTGGTAGCTACTTTATAGACGGCATTTCCATCCATCTCTGCGATCAGAGATTTATCAACTGCATCTGCCATAGCTTCACCAATCTGTGTGGCAAGTGAATCAACAACTGCACCTTTGACCTGAATTGCATCTTTGTCATATACTCGAACTGCGCAACCAACCATTTCAATTTCCGCTTCATTGTCGGTCATGCTTAGTTCTGCCGGTACAAGGTCTACACCTTTTGTCATAGTTGTACCTGTTGCGACACGATCAATCGTAGGGAAATGAATTTTTGAACCACAAGTCGTAATATCAGGTACTAAAGGAGTCGCATCAAATGCAACCTTTCCAATTCTCATATGGTGATCCATAGCAGCGTTCGCCGCATCTGCAAATAATTCTGGAACTACAATAGCCATAATTAAATTCCTCGCTTTCTCAAAAAATTAAAATAAAAAAGACCCATCAACATGACAGGTCTTAAAACACGTGTAAAATATTATCGTCTATTCGCCATCAGTCGCTTGTATAATTCAGGTTGACTCTGCATTACATTTAGCTTCTGTGAATATGACATTTTATTAAATTCTTCAGGTGTAATTTTATCATCTGAAGAATGTTCTGAGGGTACATACCCTGTAGATTTCATTCTGGATTTTACAATCCCATCCACTACGGATACTAAAGCGTCTACATCTGTATCGTCTTTTAGAAAATCCACCAGAGATTTATCTAGTCCCTTGTTGGTAAGATTTTCCTGAAATTCCAGTCTCTTTTTCTGAGCTGCAACAATCCTCTCAGACTCTTCCAGGGCAGCGATACGATTCTCTAAATCAATCTCAGCCTGTGACTTTTCTACAGGTGTCAGCTCCTTGATCTTGTCCTTCAGGTCTTTGATCTCTTTTGAATAATGACCACGGATTTTATCTTCTGCGGACTGAATCGCTTTATCATAGTCAGTTTTTGACATTGTAATTGTATCTACATCCTCTCTGGTAGTTTCATCCGCTGCGGATGCCCCATCTTTGATCTCTGTATCTACTGTTGTTGTTTCTGTGTTTGTGTTTTCCATAATTTTACATCTCCGTTTCCTGTTTTCATGCTTTGCCCCTAAATCGTTGCTCACACGAACCCATTATTTTTTTCTACACAAAAAATATATTTAACTTCCATCTGAAGTAATAATAATCATAAATAAAATGGGTGGGATTTTTTAAAATAATTAAAGGAGGTACAGGGAACCCCACCAAAAACCTGTTTTTGTTAAACAAAAATCGAATTTAACATAAATGTTTTCGTAAATTAAACGATAAATTTAATACGGAAATTAAAGACATTATGAGCCTCAAAAGGAGTCTCCAATAGTGCCTTATACATGAAAACTTTGCAATTTCGTACTATTTTTCAATAATCTTCCATTACAAATATATATCTAAATATCAAGCGGACTTCTGTCTAATAAAAGACTATTACCACTTAATACTGATACCAAAATTAATATCCCTTCGACTGAAGGAATTTATCAAGGGACTCCCTGTCAAGTAAATGCAGCTCTGCTTTATTATTCTTGAATCGAGACAATAATCCCTCACTAATGCGTGTTTGTTTTGCGATAAACTTCTGATTGACTCCCTCACTCTTAATGAGAGCTAAAAGTCTATCTCTTAATTCTTCCTGAGACATTGCGTCCACCTTTCTAAATTATGTTGTACAAAACAAACAGTTTTTATAATTTACCACTTGACTTTTTATTTTATAAGTGATATAATTATTATTTTTATATACCATATACTGCAATATGTCAAAATATCATCATTCTGTTTTTATCATGATATTATTGTATATTATCAATGTCAATTTTTGGCACATGGGGAATTTTCTTTAAGGGGTACTGCACACACCAAATACCCCCATACATTGTTCAATAATTACTGTACAGTTTTTGTTTTAATCCGATATTTTTTCCCGTATAATTCGTGAATTTCATCACCTGTGAAAAGCTGATTCAAGTCTTTCAGACTCTTCACAGATGTTTTGGAACTTGTCTCATTTTCCGTAACTTCTTCCAGATAAGTCACCGTTCCTGGATTACTTTTGATCGCTGCAAGGAACTCTTTTGGGTAAACCTCATATATCCATTGTAACAAAGTTTGACCTAGACAGTGCTTCTTCTTATCACCGATAAGTCGCTTATCTCGTTTATCATCCAGGACAAGTTTTCCATTTTCATCTTTTACAAGTTTTCCGTGTTTATCCTTGCGTGGGTGAATATCAAATATATCACGGATTAACTTTTGAATGTCCCATGTCGTGATTTTTCTTTCGATGGTCTGGTTTACATCAGAATAGCGAATCTCATTCAGAGCATTTTGGATCAGATTTTGTTTCATTTCAAACATTTCTTCAGCGGTCATATCACCACTAGCATATTTAGCATAAACCTGATTCAGACGATCATTCCACTCTAAGCCAATCTTTTTGATTGCTTCAATTCTGTTATAATCCGCTTTCGTTCCTTTCGGAATCGGATTCAGAATATCAACAAATGTGATCATCTTTGTTCTCTCTGCACGTTCCAGATGATTCTTGATAACAGTCGCTAGCTTGTCCATTGTACATTCCAACGGAATGTAGATTTTCTCTTCCAGTGCTTTACGCTCCTGTGCCAGAAGAATTTGTTTCTGACGATGCAGCTCTTTTTCTTCTTCATTTACAAAACGCTTCTTTTTCTTCTTTGGAACAGACTTCAGACCTTTGGTAAACTGCGGACGCACCATAAATTGATCTGGATTATCCTTTAGGAAAAGATTATCAATTTCTTTTGTTAGCTCCTGAATTTTTGCTTCAGTCGTAGCTTCATTTCTGCGCTGCACAAGTTCTTTATATTCACTGATAGTTGACTCTGCAACAGTTTTCTTATAACGCTGTTCTGTGATAAGTAGCGTTCCATCATCTCTAAGCACTGCACCTTCAGCCTGTAGATACGGACGCTTTCTTATTTCACTGATTTCTGTTGCAAGATTTACACCCTTGTATCGGCGTTTGGCACTGTCAATGGCGATATTACTAGCAATACTCAAAATACAAATATCATTGTAAATCTGTGACAGGTACTTTTCCTTGTTCTGCTCTGTACCAGTATTGTAGAGATGCCAGTAGAAACACTGTAAATCTCTTGCAAGGTTACAGATTTTTCCAATAAAGTCATTTGCTAACTTACCATCAATGGATGCCATCTCTTCATTTGTATAGTTTTTGGGATCATTTTCAGGTGAAAGCCCGTTGATGGGAATGAGATATTTTCCGGAATTTACCGTTTCTTTTGTCGCTTCTAAGATTACAGAATTGTTGCCAATGTAAGCCGTATCGGAATCCTGATCAGATCCTTGCCAAATATCGGATAGGAAAGCACCTTTACCAAACAGATTAATAACTAAGATTCTATCCGTAAAGTTGAACCACTTCCACTCTGGACGGTATGTATTCTTCAGGATCGCATTCTCTCCAATACTGATATGTGGACTTCTGAAACCATACAGCTCTTCACCATCTGAATATCTTTTACAGTAACACTGGAAGTCTGATAAGATACTTGTCTCAATTTTTTCTCCTGTAGATGCTCTCAACATCTCAAATGGATTACCAATCAACGTACAGAAATCAGAATTATTCAACTGAATTTTTCCCTGATACAATTTATCTAAAATACTGTTCAAGAATGTTCTCCTGTAATTTGTGTACCATGTTGTTCGTGTAATGTCCTCATTAACCTGAAGAAGTTCTTTCATCATGCGTGTTCCGATGTTATCCGTATCGCCAGCCTTCGTGTTCAAACCATGCTTCAGGAATGCCGGATATTTCTTCATGAGATTAATCTCATGTACCTGTGGTTCCACGATTTTCCAGAGCTGTTCTTCAGTTAAATTCAATGTGTCCAACACCTGATACCAGAGCTGTTGACGATTGCCAAATTTAGAGGTCTTTTCGTACTTGCAGACTCCAAATAGCTGTTTATCCGAAACCAACTTCTCTCTGTACCAGTCCCAGGTCAATCTCTCCTTTTCAAATTTAATAGGCTTTTCCAGTTTCTTAATCTCTTTTTCAAGTTCAGGAAGAAGATTGTCCTGATCTACAATAGCATTTTGCTCTTCCAGCTTTGCTTCTGCAATTTCTTCTGAAGATGCACCTTTATTTGATAAGATAGTATGCTTTCTCTTCGCTGCCGTAGCTCTATTATTGATTCTGGTACAATCCTCTTTAAGCTCCTGTAAGTGTGGATCAGCTTCAAGTTCCCTTAATCTGTCCTTTTTATCCTCTGAAACCATGTGTTCAACAATTACATCTGCGAACTTCAGAATCTTTACACTGTTTTTCGTGGTAACAATCTTTACTTCATACGGATCAAAAGCATTCCCAAATCTGTCATAAATTACAGGATCATCCACACCGGCAAACTTCTCATGGTAATATTCCTGAAGTTTTGTGTTAAAGATAGCACTCTTGAAAAAGTGATTCCTCAGAAGTAAAAATCCTTTATCCTTATAAGTATGTTCATCCCCGTTCCTGTCAATATATTTTCCAGTGTTAAAGATAGATTCATCCGCAAGAGATTGTCCATCCCAGAGGTCAATATGCTTCTCATAATCTTGTTCTGTTACCTTTAACCTCTTTGTCGCTGCATCAAGCGTAACTACATTACATGGCATTGTATGTGTTCCATCTGCTTCATCAATCAGTAGGATTGAGTTTGGATCAATGTCAAGTGTTCCTATGATGGAACTGGAAGTCAAACTCTCATAGCTTCTGGTACTCACAATATCAATTTTTTCATCTTTCGCAAACTTCTCTCTGAATGGAATCCCTAAAGTCTGCCATGATTCCATTTCGGCAAAATATTTTTCATCTATGAAGAGACAATTTCCAGTTCTTGCCTTACTGGACGTTCTCTGGAAGTTTACATAATGTATTCCATTAATGGTTACTCCATTGGCATATGCCATCTTCCTTAACTCCGTTTTTGTAATCAGACGCTTACTCTTTTTCTCATCTAACTGTTCAACAAGTCCTGTATCTTTATTATAAATATTTTTATTCTCATCCGTCTTGATATACACATCTGACTTAAACTTAATGTTTATGATCACATCCGTATAATCCACGCCTGATACCGTTCTAATAGCATCACTGGAATCTTTTACCAGTTCACGTAAATGGCGGGACATAAGGCTATCTGTGATTGTTCCAGAGTATAAATATCGTGTATCCTTCTTTGGCAACGTAATATCTTTGTTAAAGCTCCAAATCTGATTGTGCAAGGACTCAACCTTTTGTTTCAGCTCCGGCGTATCTGTCTCCTTTAGCTGTTTTTTCGCATCCAGATATTCAGAAATCAGTGCATTATCTTTAATCTGCCAGTAAAGATAGGACGCATCAAAGTTTCTAATAAGCATATCATTGTATTTTTTTCCAGTATTTTCCATATTAAATTTTCTCCTTTATTCAAAATAATTCTTTACACAAGTTTCAATGTCAGCGTTGATGGAACAGATACTATCCAGTGGTATATGTGTTTCTCCATCTTTAACAAGCTGCATCATATCTGGTGGTATTGCAGTTACCTTGTCCCGTAAATCCCAGTATATTTTTGAGATAATTCCATCCACATACTTATCTGTCTCTGATCTTATCGCACTCCACAAATAGTTATTTTTACAATTTTCAACATAGGAATCATCGTCAATATATTTCTTCAATTCATCTGCAAAAATCTCTCTGATCCTCTCAGGTGTGAGTGCGTCCAACTCTAAACCTTTTTCCAGACCATTAATCCCATTTGTTTCTTTCATCCAGGAATCCAGACCTTTTTTCTTGGGAGAGTACATATTATTTTTCAGTTCTTCTTCTGATAACTGATCTGGTACGATTCCAATTCGTTTAGCAATAACTCTCACATTCATCCCCAACTGCTTCGCCATAATTTCAGCCTGTACCTTGAATGTATTGGCGATTGAATATCCTGTCGGATCGTAGTCACTCATAATCAGAAATACCAGCTCTTTTATTTCATTCTCCGAATTATCACGGATTTTTCTCAAAAGTGTTTCCATAGCCCCAAAAGCACACAAGCCTTTTGACGATATTGCGGAACATCCTAAAAGTTCACTAATATCACGGATGAATTGGAAGATGGTATCTTTCTCACAACACACCACAATGTTTTTATATGGGCTGAAACTATATCTATCTGGAACGTTATAATTTCTACTCTCATCACAAATCATAATGTCACGGTATGTAAGTTTTCCTTGCTTCACAAGTTCAGTTAGGTACTTCGACAACACTTTGTCCCATCCTGTCAGTGCTTCTTCTGTATCATCTTCAGCCGTGAGCAGTCCCAACTTATCCAGCGTAGGTTTTACAACCGCATACCAAAAATTTCTCTGTGATCTCTCATATCTACAGGTACAGAACTCTTTCTCATTCATGATAATGCTTCGCATCAGTTCTGATTTCTTCAGGCTGCCTAATTTTTCACGAATCTCTTCTACTGGCAAATCCTTTATCGCTGCTCTTAATTCTACAATTGTATCTTTCAAAAAAATTCTCCTTTATTTACAAAACGAAAACGCACACTATTAAAATCGCTGAAACCCTTGCAAATATTGACTATTTAGCATTTTTTCACATCAAAAATCTGTTCAAAATTACCCCTGGATTTCGTATGCTATTTTTTCTTTCCAACACCATTAATACCCTTATATGACAAGGCATTCAGCGATTTTACTGTTTTCAAAATCTGCTTAAAATTACCCCTATTGTATACAAATGTATAATATGAATGACCGTAGGGAATGAGTGTGGGGGGTGGGGGCACCTCACACAGAATATTCTCTCTCACCCATCACTCTAAATCTCATTCCAATCCAATCTCTACACATACACACTCTCTGATACACACTCTCTATCTCTAAGCTAATAATTCAATCTCTAGTTCATTATTCATCTGTATAACTACATCATCTGTATTAACTGGTATATCATCATTAGTAAACTCATTCTTAAATGACTCTGGACTTACAAAGATATACTTGTTATACTCAAATCCTTTATCTGAATATTCTTTCTTTACAATCAAACATCTTTCCGTATGTAGCTTTTTGATATATTTCCTGATATTGTGCTTATCCATATTCAAATCATCTGCTAACTGATCATATGTTACGGATTTACCATTTGACAGATTTCGTACCAGTGTAATAAACACAATGTACTCAGCTTGTGTGATTTTTCCATCAATCAATGCACCAGCTATCGAGAAATAAAACTCAATGTATCCTTGTTGAAATTCCTTTAATCTTCTGGCAAGTTTCAGTCTGCACTCTTGAAACTTCTTCGGCTGCTTCGGATCAGGAATCATTTCAATCCATTTTTTTGCTTCTAGTTCCAAAAGCAGAGTTTTCAGAAGTCGATCTGCGATACATTGTTTCTTTTTCACGGATGAATACAAAAGCTCTTTCAGGTTCCTAACTCTGAATCCTCTACGTCCAAATGAGTCCTTGTACACATCTAATAAGGTAATAATCAGATATTCATTCCCTGTCATTGTTCTCAAATCCTTGTTCAATAATATTTTTTTATTGATTCTCGCTGCATCTGCTTTTCCTAATGACAGCTTCGCTCCATTATGGTAAGTTCCGCAGTAAGCCTTATCACACTGATCCTGAATCCACGCTCTATGCTTATCACCTTCAGGAAATGACTCATAGCATCCTAAGAGCTTATAATCTGTATCCAGAAAGCGATCTGTATCTTCCTCGATCACCTTCTTATCCTTTGGTGGTCTGCATTTTGTGTTGTATTCCTGGCATAAGGTATGAATCTTTGACTTCGTGTATCCGTCCATCTGAAGCATTTTTACGATTCTTCCATGCCAGAAGTTACGCTGTCCCTCGTCAGCTCCTTCATTCATGACCTTTTGGATGCACAAATAGCATGGGTAATCATCCAGTGCTTCATAGTTCCAGTCCACTTTATCTAAGATTTTGGCAGTTTCCTGTGTTTCCGTGAAATAATCCATTTGTCTACGGATATAGGACAAATCAAATTGCTTAAACTTGCTCCCAACCATATAGGAATTATTTACCATCTTGACATACGCCCAGTTATCACGATTCTCATAATCGTAACTTCCATCAGCCTGTTTATGATTATAGGTACAAGGTGGTCTTGATATTTGAGTTGGTGATGCAGCTTGCGGATCAGCGTTTAAAATTGATACAAGTTTCCTATTTAAGTCCCATACTTCATTGAGCTTACAGGTTGGCTTAATAGAGACATAAAAGTGGAATCCATGTCCACTGGCTACACAAGCGTGAAGATATAGCTTCGGCAGCTTGTTATGAATCCAGTGAGTGAAATCTGACGCATCGTGAAGGTCTGGAAAATCTTTCTGATCAAAGTCCAGATAGAGAACTTTCCTCTGTCTCTGCGTAGTCTTAGTCCCGTTCTCTTTCCCTCTGTTGGTTGCAAGTTGGTTGTAAACATCGTGAGTATAGCGGTACTTCTGGATGAACGCTGCATAGTCCTCAAACGTCTTTACGAACTCAACCTTAGTGGACACCACACGACCGTGTAAGTCTCTTCGCAAGGCAATTAAGCGCACGTATTCTTTCTCTCTGAATGTACTGGGATACATCAGATTAAAATAGTGCCTTAAAATATTCAGTTGTTCTACGTTACTAATAAAATGTCACCTTTTCTTTCTAAAAAGCAAAGTACACCAATATTCAATTGTAAAAAGTTGGGAATTTCGCCGGAATCGGCAAAAGATTAAATAAAACTTGAAAAATGCTAAAATGTACCATTGACAAATGAAGTCAAATGTTATATAATCTCATATGTGTTAAGTTTTATGACACAACTTAAAAGTGTACTCGTTTACGGGTTACTAATTTTGGTATTGGAACAAATCTGAACTTCATCTACTGGGAATAGATGTGGTATAAGTAAAAGATATAGTTCCACTCTGTATCGTAACATATCTGATTATTTTTGTCAACAGATTTCTGGGAAAAATCTGTTATTTTTTTGCCATAAATTTCCAGATATGAAACAAGCAATTAACGGACAGGCTCATTGTAGAACCTGTCCTTTTTTGTATACTGCTAAAATCAATCTTTAAATTCTTCTAAGGCTTTATCCGCACTCTCAATTAGAGATTTAATTTTTCTGTCCTCTTTATCAAGAAGCTGTTTCTGTCCTGGTGTGATTGTCCGCAAAATATCTTTTTCATTACACTTACTTTTCTGAAGGCACATATTATAAATAGCTTCATCTACTGTATTTCCTCTTTCTGCAAAATCCGCTTCAGTATAATGTCCTCTGATGAATGTAACAGAATCTCCCTTGATTTCAACGACTGTTATCTTCTCTGGGATTCCACCATTACCATTAAACATTTTATAATAATTTCCATATAATACTAAATCACTCATAAAACACCTCTCCTTAGTTTTCTTCTTTTTCTTCCGGCTCAAATTCAATCTCATCCTGTACTTCCATCAGCTTCAGGACTGCATCACTCCATCCAGATTCAGAAATGTACTTGTCGATGATAAACTGTAAATCTTTCTGCAAGTTATCATCTGCATTCTTGATCAGAATACCGTTCTGAGTCGCACTGATCGAACATAAGCAGCCTTCATACAGGTTCATGCTCTTTCTGATTTCTTTAGGAATCGTGATCCGTCCTAACGCATCAATTCTCCTGGCTAACTCTGCCATGTTGCACCTCTTCTCTCTTATATTATTTCATTTTCTTCACATTGAGCAAAATAATCTTTAATTGCCTTTATGGTTGAATCCTTATGATTTCCATACAAACGTTCAAAATTCATATCTTTTTTAACAATGTCAAGCAACTCTGTGTCAACCGAACCTCTATGAGCTTCGTTGTATGCAACTAAATGTTCATAAATTTCCTTTGCGCTGCCAAGAGAATCCACCACTTTCAGAATCTCTTCTCCAAATTTCATTGAATCAGTTTTCTCTTCTTCCGCAGATGTATAGGTGATTTCACTCTCCGGAACTACAACCAGTCCATCCGCTGTGATGTATCTCTTGATAGTCAGTTTTATTCCATAAATAAGTCTGATTAAGTCAGGAGACAGATCACAAGTCACAGGATCACTAATCAGATTCCTTGCATTTTCAGCCTTAAATCCGATAAAAGCTACATCTTTAAGTACAGTTGTCCTCTGGAATATGTCACTAATTTCAACATCCGCTAATACTGCCTTAACTGTACACTCTTTCAGATGGAATAATCCCAGTGATAAGACACTTTCTCCGTATGACGCTGGACTTGCATACAGAAAAGATGGTCTGAAGTTTGGCATAGTATTATAGATGGATATGACATATTTGTTCTCTGTATCCTTTTGTGTTCCACTGGATAAATTTTCCAGCTTAACTGCCGTTCCAGATGCTATTACACCCATAATATCTGCCGAAAATGACACATAATCAATGTCCAGACCAATAATTGCATCACCACCAATGGCAATGACTTGATCTCTTAACTGATCAATGGCATAATCTTTCGCTTGCTTCAGTTTGTCCGAGTACATGGTACTATTTGTTCCGAAAAAATCTGCAAATCCGGCACCAAGCGAACTCAGAAATCCTGTACCCAATGCACATTCGCCAGAGTACACGCCGAAATATTCACTGATTCTACGTCCTTCAAAGCTATAGCCCGAAGTCATTAGTATGGTCTTACTCACGTTACATTCCCCTTTCTTCTTTTTCATGTAAGATTATCCCGTTACTTATGTTGTGTTGTTATGGTTATGATATTATCACCATTTTCGTTATATGTCAATAATTTTTACAATTATTTCTAATATTTATTTCCAATTATTTACATTTCATTTATTGCATGATTTTAGTGTATCTGATATAATTAGTCTTGACGCTATATATTATAGAAAGGAGTGCATAAATTTGTCGAAAAATAGCATATCAGCTTACATCCGAAAAATGATGCAACAGGAAGATGTTACCATAAAAGAAGCAGCTACATATACCGGCGTATCCGTTGGAACTTTTCGTAACAAGCTCTCACAAGACAGATTTTCAATTGGTGATCTTATGATATTAGCCGAAATGTGCGATTATAAATTAGCCTTTGTACCAAATCATACGATAAATTCTCTTAATACTATTGAAGATAAAGAAACTTCCAAATCTTACATTTTAGATATTCTTGATGAAGAATTACAATCAAAAATAGAAGATTATAAAATAGCTAAAGTCGATGAAATGATGAGTGCTATGCAAGCCTACATAAAGACTTTAAGTCCTGAACAGATTGAAAAACTATTTTCACATGATAATGATGATCCAAAAAAATAATTGCTAAAAAAGAGGAATAAGATGAAAAAAGCCGGAGTGGGATTACGCCCACTCCTTTTTATTATATGGTAAATGTAATCGTTTGTTCTGCCAATACATCTCCATCGGAATCTAACACTTGCAGCGTAAATGTTTTATCAACCGCCCTATCCACTGTATATTTCAGTGAGATTTTTGTTCCATTTACTGTTTGAGTAATCGCATACTCTGACACAACATTCCATTTAAAATCAGTTTTCTCTATAGTTGCACCTGTAGAATCAGTAAAAGCTACTGTCCATGACTTTGTTCTACCATAACGTAGAGAATCACCACCTGATATTGTGACACTCTGCTTCGGTGTATCTGGTGTTGGTTCAGGTTCCGGCTCTGGTTCTGGATCAGGATTAACATTAGCATAAACTTCGGCTATGATATGGAATAATCCGTCCTTTTGATAAATATTGTCAACTTTAAAGGTACGTCCGTAAATATTAAAGGTATCATCTATCGCTAATACCTTTACAGTGTCCGTGATTTCAGTTACAAATTCCATGTTTCCATTAACAAATGAAATCGTATTATTCACTGATGTAAGACCGCTCTTCAGATCATATCCATATACAGGAACATTTTTCACTGTTCTGTTATTCGTGTTCAAAATTCCATTGCAAGCGATGGCAAAGGATTTATAATAACAGGTGTTTTCTTCTGTCTCTTTATTCACAAGGACATAAGTTTTTCTTCCATATTGGATGAGTGAGCCTTGATCTACAGGTGCATCTACTCCATAGTAGAGCATGATCCTGTCCTCTGTGCTTTGACCATCATCACACCTTCTGAAGAAAGCAGTAAATGTCTTGCCGGAAATCACGGCAGTAATGGACTTACCCTCTCTTGCCATTGTATCTGCAAAAACATTTTCCAATGGGGTATACATTAAATCTGACATTCTGATTCCCCCTTATCGTGTGTAAAACATAAATGTAAAGTCTGAGTCCTGGTAGTGCATTTCCGCTTTTACACGCTCAATCTCTGATCTCAGCTCTTTAAGCCGGTTCTGAAGATTAGTAAACGCTGCACTGGCGGTCACAAATTCAGTTTCGACTTTTCTGTAAGTATCAATATTGCCAAGCAAGCTATGTAAAATTGTGTATGCAGCTTCGAGCAGTTTGGCATGATCCGTGTTTTTATCATAATTTGCTTCAGGATCAAGACCGCATTCATTAAGGATTTTCTCATACACACGGATTCTATCACTCTTCAGCCCTTCATAATCTTTATTGCCGGTCATTTCGGCAGTCGTTTTGTTTGGATAATAGTTCTTATAATTCAGTTCCAGAAGCAGTCTTTCATAGTTGGTAAAGCCGGTTCCCAGCTCTGCATCTCCCTGTTCATAATATTGATTGTCGTCATATTGTTTCATGGCATTCTCCTTCCTTAACATAAATAAAAGTTTACGCAACGTGTCCCGTATGCGTTCATAGAAAAGTGTACTTCATCAACCTCATACTCTTTGTCTTCGATGATGATTGAGCCTAAATCCCTGGCTAAATTAATCTCCTGGATGGACATAAACTCTTCATTGTGTGGTTCTTCAGATGGGACAATCTCATCCACCATGTTGTTATGACAATAAAAAAAGTGTACCGGCAAGACGTTCAGATCCTCTTGCAGATACACCAGTGCTTTCTTCTCACTTATTAAATTGATACTTGTCACAACATACGGTTTGTCCAGCTCATCCGATTGATAATCCGTATTGGTTAAATCATCAATCTGTGAGTAGAGATCATCCTCGTTGGAGAACTCAATCATTTTTACTACATTATTAATTTTTCCCATATTGTTTTATTCCTTTCTGTGTTTAGTATTACTTTTTATATGATATGTATTACTCTTAACTATTTAAGAGAATTGCACCTCTATTTTCAACGAAAACTCCTTCAGGGTAAACTTATTCACCTAACCACATATAATCCATTTTTGACCTGTTTTTTACAGTCTCACATAAAGGATAATTCAACTTCAATTCTATTCTCGCTATTCCAATGTACAACTTGAAATTTACGGAACAAACCTGTAAACGGTAAACTCCTATACTTATCACTGTTCTTTCCAGAATTTAAGTCTCCATCATAGAATCTCTGACAAATTTAACCAATTTACTTGACTTTGGTACGCCGTAGGCGAATAATCCGTAGGGGAAAAGGAAACGGCTTCCGTATCAGGACAGAGTTTCCCTATCGCATTGAAAAAGAAACTCTGATATGCCTTGAGATGAACAATCCGCTTTTTGCAGAGGTATCCGTGTCCCTGTAGAGCAGTTCAAACTATGAGTGCGGTTTTCTTCGATTCCGCATGGACTTTAATATTGGTCTGCCACGCCCTCAATACGCATCGTTTCCAATGCTTGTCCATTTCCGCATCCTATAAGAAATCCTGTAGGTGCCGTGGTTCAGATATACCCTGTGTACGTCCAGGCTTATCCTTTGCCCCCGTGTGCGCTACACTTAACCAATGTACAGACTTTCCGTACCAATAGGAAGTCTGGTTAGGCATATGAGGTCTTGCGCTCTCTCCAACCCCTGTGGTCATGAATCGCTGATAGTCGCAGCGTTCCAACCCCGGCAATTTACTATTTAGGCTGCCGATACCAGATTTTATTTATCCAGAAGTAACCCTTAAACCCTGTCCAACTTTCTAAAGTATATTAAAATTATTACTTTTGATATAGTAATTATTACTTTCAGTCCTAAAAAAGAGTAAATTTAATACACCGAACACAAGTTCATTCTTGACATGACAGGTTATGTAGTTTAGAATATATCTTATAAAAAGGTGTATACAAAACACACCCTACCACATTTTCATTTCAAAAAAGAAACTGTGCTAAGTTGATTTTTTCAAATATTAAATTGTGGGTACTAGGCTGCACTGGTAATGCCGTCTAGTATAAGGTAATCGGTTCTGGTAAAACCGATCAGTTAAAATGTTTATGTATAGGACGTACAACAATAATAAAAGCGGTATGAGGTTAATGCTTCATACCGCTTTAGTCTTGTTGTACACCAACTACTGCAATACGTTTCTACCCAGCTTTCCTATACTTGTATTTATTGTACACGGTAATTCTGGAAATTGCAATAGTTTTCAAAAATTTTCTTATATAAAAAGTATTACTTATTATATAATTATTATTACTGATTTTAGAAAAAGTTTTCATCTTCTAAAATTTCCTTATTTTCACGGACATATTTTGTAATCAACATATTTAAAGCTGAATTATTTGATATGCCTTGCAGCTTGTTAATTTTGGTAAATGCGTCATATATTTTCATGTTCACTTTAGCAGATATTTGTTTATCCTTTGCCCCATCTTTTGACACAATCTGCTCAACAGTAGTTTTCTTCACATTGGAATTTTCTTTTTCTTGTTCCTTTTTTTCTTCCTCGATCAACTCTTCTTTCTGAAGTTTATCTATAAGTCTTTTCGTAGCCATAACTTTATATCCTCTCTTTAATACTTGTTATATACTTAGTATTACTTATATTTTATTAAGTATCACTTATTATATGATAAGTATTACTACAGTTTAAAGGCAATTTCTATATATTCTTTTGCCGTTGGTGCTTTTTTATTCGATAAAACAACCGGTTTTCCATCTACAATCGCCCTGTTTACGTCTGCCGAATCTTTTACTACACCTAAAATCGGGGCTTTCTGCTCCAACATAGCAAGTACATCCTGGTTATCATTAATCTTTGCTTTATACATTGTAGCAACTATTCCAGTTAATACCAAGTCAGGATTCAAAGATTGATCTCCATTACCACTCTGAATATCGTTGATCGTTTCCATTAAGGCTTTTAATCCTCTGTAAGCAAGATATTCTGTCTTAACAGGGATAATTACTTCATCAGCTGCAACAAGAGCATTCACAAGTAATGTTCCTAACTGTGGTGGACAATCAATAAATATATAATCAAAATAAGGTTTCAACTTCAATACAGCTTTTCTTAATTGAGATTCACTGTATCTTCTTCCAACAAGATGTGTTTCTGTTACTGCTAAGTCAATATTTGATGGTACAATGAAAAGATTATCTAGTCCAGTGCTTTCCACATTAAAGGCACATTCCGCTGGATTAGTTTTCACATCAAATAATTTGCATATATTATAGTTCTCAAATTCTTTATTATCAGGATTCATGCCACAACAAATTGTCAAACTCGCCTGTGGATCAAGGTCTATCATAAGTACCTTTTTACCAACTATTGCTTTTGCAGTAGCAAGGTTATATGTAGTAGTAGTCTTTGCTACACCACCCTTTTGGTTGGCTATTGCTATAACTTTCATACTCAAATCCCCTTTCCGCATATTAAAAGTATTACTTTTTATATAATTATTATATTTAATATGTATTTATTATATACTAGCGTCTACTCTCCGTCAAGGAAATTTACTAATTTACAGTATTTTCCACATAGTTATATATAATACTTTTTATATGCTAAGTA
>OLNW01001279.1_pt1 | contig 25308 bp, 24 predicted proteins | sample 1672121 | NCBI WGS metagenome assembly OLNW01 (sample SAMEA3136648, study PRJEB25190) | human gut metagenome
TTCCACAAGCTCCACGCACTGCTCCAGCTTGGCGCTTTTCCCGGTGTAATTATCGTAGACCAGCGCCGGGTCGCAGCATATCTGCCTTAATCGCGTCAGCATTGCGAGGATCTTTATTTTTTCGGTGTTATCACCATTTGAAGCCGTCACCGCAGAGCGCACCTCCGCAACGTTCGCGGAATAAATTCCGCTCTGCTCCTTTTCCATTTCCGAAAGCAGCACCGTTTCCGTTTTTTCGGGAAGCTCGGTCAGCACCCCGGACTTCATCCTGCGCAGGATAAACGGCTTCACAATGCGCTGCAGCGACTGTTTCGCCTGCTCGTTTGCGTCCTTTACGACCGGGGATTCGTAGTGCTGCCGGAAATACCTGTAGCTGAAAAGATAATCCGGCATGATGTAGTCAAATATGCTCCAGAGTTCCGCAAAGCTGTTCTCTACCGGAGTTCCGGTCAGCGCAAACCGGCAGTGGCTGTTCACTGATTTCACCGCCTTTGCCGTCTGCGTGGAGCTGTTCTTGATATACTGCGCTTCGTCCAGAAATTCATAGCGGAATTCATGCTCCTGATACTCCGCGAAGTCCCTTGCAATAAGGGAATAGGAGGTTATCACAACATCGTATTTTTCCATTTCCGCGAACTGCGCGGCGCGCTCAATTACGGAGGCGTGAAATCCGAGAGCACTTCCAGTCCGGAGAATTTCACATATTTGCTCACCGGACGGATCACCGCAGTGTAGAATGCCGCGATCTCATTTTCGGAAATCAGCAATTCTTCCTTTAATGCGGCGTAAAGCAGCGCTCCGACTGCATTTGTGAACTCCCTGCCGCAGACGAAAATCTGCTTTTTGTCGCTGTCGATGATAATGCAGAAATTCTGCTCTGCATTAAATATTTCTATTTTCCCCACCGGGCGCAGAAAATAGCGTCCCGTGTCAGTTTTCGCGATGTCAAAACTGATTTCCGGGTCGGAAAATTTCACGTCAAAATGACTGCGGCCGTAATTAACTCCGTTTTCCCTGACTATCTGGAAGAAGCGCACTGCGTCCTGCCCCTGTATCAGAAACCTGCGTTTTCTGTCGGCACCTTCTTTAAAGGTCATAAAGATACTGAATGTTAATTCAAGCAGCGCCGAGCTTTGCTCGTCCAGGACTTCCGGGCTGTGTACGAACTCCAGTTCCTTTCCGTATTTCTTGTTCAGCCTGCCCTGAAAAGCCTGATACATATCGTAAAGTAGAAGAAAAGGTTGGTACTCCCGTGCTTCCTGTGAAAGTACATGAGCTATTGGAATAACAGGCGGATGCCCGTCGATAGGTAGAATGCCCCCGGCTGAGAAACTCCGCAGATATTACTCGGATAAGACAGGCATATCGGCCGCCGCAATGGAATAAATATCCACGCAGCGTAGTGGAGTGGGCATTTATTCCATTGCATTGCTACTCAAAATTTTTGAGTGAAATGTGTAAAGCTATATTGACAATATCATCACTCAGACGCTCCCACAATTGCCGGGGTTTTCGATATACAAAAATGCTTCGGCAGTTCGTAACTGCCGGAGTTTGGCGTTTATCTGATGCTGTTATCGGATATCCATGTACTGCTCCACTTCTTTGTTCGTGCAGGGGTATTATAAGGCTCTGCCGCTCAATGTCAGTCTGGTCGTATTTCCACGCGCCCATGAACTTTTTAACTTCGCCGCACAGCCCCCAGCACTCGTATTCCAGCAATATCTTTATCGAATATTGTATCGCTCGCGGGCTTCTTCTATCCATATTTTTTTGGTTCAGTCAATAATTCTTTGCGTGAGATATACGAAAATCCGATTTTTATTTGTGGCGCTGACTGATATATTTACTGAAAATGCTTGAAACAAATTGAGAAACCTGCTATAATATATCCGGATGGGATTTTTTGATGTTTAATAGGAGAACCGCTATGAGTATGGAGAAAGTACGCATACACTATATTTTTCACGGAACCGTGCAGGGCGTCGGATTCCGGTATAAAGCCTGCTACAGTGCGAAAAACCGCGGCGTGACCGGCTGGGTGAGGAATTGCAGCGACGGCACGGTCGAGATGGAAGCGGAGGGCTATCCCGCCGACATAGCCGCCGTTATACGTGAGCTTGACGAACATTCCTGGGGAAATATCGAGCGCATAGAATCGGAGAATATCCCGCTTGAGGGCGGCTACGGATTTGAGATTCGATAATTATTGCGTGGCAGACGCATTTTATGACGGAGAAAACATGTGAAAAATATAATTGATTCAGCGGTCAGACCTTATCCGAAACCACATTATTCACTTTCGCTCACTGGCAAACTGGAAGCGGTTATCGGTAAATATTTCGTTTCCGGAGAGGGAATCCCGGATAGAAGTATCTTTACTGTTTATTATAGCGAAAAAACGGCGCATGACGAATGCGTGGAGCTTGTGCCTGATAACATAATAGCATATGTAACCTCAGATTATAAGTTCGCTTTTGTATTGGAAAAGATGTTAAACAAGTTTATTTCTGATACCGCGGAATATTCGTTGTCATATTTACCCGTTAAGGACTTCATGAAAGAGGAATTCTGCATTCAGACAACCGAGCAAACGCCCGGTTTTTTTAAGAGGATCGTCTGGATAAACGACGACTTTTTATATGATGTGAAGCAAGACTTTGATTTTAACACGTTCAGGCTTATTGATGATGGAATAAAATATCTGAATCCCGGGCATTTTACAATATATGAGCTTGTATCATATATCAATTCGGCTGAGCAGTCAGAGCTTATATAAAATATGCACCCCCAAAGCAAATTGGAGGTGCTTGTTTTTATCAGGTATTGTGGAGAAGCAGCTGGATATCATCCGATTTTTCGAATTGCGCCGAAGTCTGACCGAGAGTCATTCTTTGCTGACCGGAACACGCTTTACGAGTATCGCGGAAACTATCCCTACAGCCACGCCCGCAGCTATGCCGCTGACGCAGAGAATCGGGAGGTAATACACGATCTGAGCGGTTTCCATGATGAGCATGGCAACGAGTATCTGACCTGTGTTGTGCAGTATTCCTCCGATAACGCTGACCCCAACGGTTGAGAACCTGTCCCAGCGCTTCAGAAGGATCATCGCAGTGAGGCTGAGTGCGGCTCCTGCGACGCTGTACGCGAGGGTCATCACATTTCCGAAAAGAATCGCCATCCAGGCAATTCTCACCAGCGAAACAGCGACCGCTTCCTTTGCTCCCAGCTTGTACAGCGCGAATATTACCGCGATATTTGCAAGCCCCAGCTTGATTCCGGGAACTGCGAACGACAGCGGTATAAGGCTTTCAATATAGGAAAGCACCATGGCGATCGCAGCGCAGATCCCCAGCAATGCTATGGACTTGGGTTTTATTTTCATATGACCTCCTACGCGATGATGTCAACGTCCGATTCAGCTTCGGATACGATTTTAACTACCAGCTTGTTCGGAAGGCACACTATCGTTTCGCCGTCGTAGCTTATGCTGTGCTGGTTAACGCAGAGCTTGTCGGGACAGTCCGCGTCGGTCACGTCGGCTTTTCCGTCCTTTATCACCAGGGTGTTGAACCCCGTCGGGGAATTGATCGTTACACTTGTATCCACGTTCAGCGGGTATGTCGCCACCTCTTTGCCGTCCTGGACAACCACAGCGTACCCGCCGCTCTTTTTCCCGAGCTGAATTATTCCGAATGCTATTCCCGCCGCGGCAAGAAGTACGGCTATGAGTATCAGATCGTTCCTGTGTTTCTTTTCTAATGGCTTCATTCCTGCTGTTTCTCCTGAATTATATCATCATGGGGAATGCCTTCGCACTCCCCATGATGTCTGATGTTATCACTGAGCCTGGCTGAAATCTACGCTCTTGATAGCGTGTCTCGGGCAGACCTCGGCGCATGCATTGCAGCCCACGCACTTGGTGTAGTCGATTTTAGCGAAATTGTCCTCGACCTTAATTGCGCCAGCTGGGCAGGTATTCTCGCACTTCTTGCAGCCTATGCAGGAAGTCTTGCACGCCTTTACGGCTACCGCGCCCTTGTCCTTGCTGCTGCATGCGACTACTGTCTTTGCGTCAGCAGGAACAAGCCTGATTACAAAGCTCGGACATGCCTTTGTGCACATTCCGCAGCCGGTGCACTTCGCAGGGTCAACGCAGGCAACGCCGTTGTTGTTGTTGTAAATAGCGCCGCTGGGGCAGACTTTCGCGCAGTCGCCGTAGCCAAGGCAGCCTGAGGAACATGCTCCGTCGCCGCCGTAGAACATCTTTGCACCGGCGCATGTGGGGATACCCTTGTAATCGTACTTCGGCTTGGTATTGTCGCAGGTGCCGTTGCAGTGTACGAATGCTACCATTCTCGCAGCCGCCTCGACTGAAACGCCGAGCACTTCGCCGAGCTGAGCCGCGGCGGAAGCTCCGCCGGGTACGCACAGGTTAGCGGGCGCAGAGCCTTCTGCAAGAGCCTTCGCATAGCCGTCGCAGCCGGTAAAGCCGCAGGCTCCGCAGTTTGCGCCAGGTAAGCAGGCGCGTATTTTCTGCTCCTTTTCGTCGACCTTCACAGCAAAGAACTTCGCCGCGATTACGAGAATGAGCGCGCAGATAAGTCCGATAGCGACCAGAACTCCGACCGCGATAAGAACTGCTGATAATAATGAATCGTTCATCTTGCAGCCTCCTTACGCAAACAGCTTGTCAACTACGCCGGCAAAGCCCATGAAGCTCATGGAAACGATGGACGCAGCGGCGAGCGTGACAGGAAGTCCCTTGAAGCTCTCCGGGATATTTGCGCTGTCAAGTCTGGAGCGAACGCCGGCAAACAGCACCATAGCCAGCAGGAAGCCAAGTCCGCAGCCGAGGGAGCTTACCATGGACTCAAGGAAGCCGTAGCCGTCCTTGATGTTGTTGATGGTAACGCCGAGAACCGCGCAGTTCGTGGTGATAAGCGGGAGGTACACGCCCAGCGACTTGTGAAGCGCGGGGATATACTTCTTGAGGATTATCTCAACGAACTGTACGAGGGTAGCGATAACCAGAATGAAAACGATAGTCTGGAGGTATCCGAGACCGAGCTTATCCAGAACGAATGTCTGTATAGGCCATGTTACTGCGGTAGCTACCAGCATAACGAAGGTAACGGCAGTACCCATGCCCGCCGCCTGGTCGAGTTTTTTGGAAACTCCGAGGAAGGGGCAGATACCGAGGAACTTGTTAAGTACATAGTTGTTAACAAGTACGCTCGACATAAGTATTACAAGAAGCGCCTTGATAGTATCCATATATTACTTGGCCTCCTTTGCTGATCCGGTGTTTTCGGGGTTCTCCAGGCATGCGCTGCGGGACGGGCAGTTTGCGCAGCCGAATTCCTTCTTGCTGATTGCCTTGCCTTTGGTGATCTTGTTTACAACAGCGATAAGCACGCCGAACACGAAGAATCCGCCAGCCGCCTGGGTAAAGAACGGTATGGAGTAATCCTGAAGGAACGGGATCTTAAAGCCGAGGAAGCTTCCGGAGCCGAGGATCTCGCGGACGGTGCCCATGCAGAACAGAGCGAGGGTGAAACCGCCGCCCATTCCGATGCCGTCGAGCGCGGACTCGACAACGGTGTGCTTGCTTGCGAACATCTCAGCTCTGCCGAGAATGATACAGTTTACAACGATAAGCGCGAGGTACGTTCCGAGTGCGGTATACAGATCGGGGAGGTACGCGTTCATCAGCATCTGGATAATGGTAACGAAGCCTGCGATAATAACGATGTATGCAGGGATACGCACCTTATCGGGGATAACCTTGCGGAGCGCGGATATTGCCATGTTGGAGCAGATAAGAACTATCGCTGCTGCAATACCCATACTGAGCGCGCGTGATACTGAATCGGTCACGGCAAGGGTGGGGCAGGTTCCAAGAACCAGCACGAATACAGGGTTTTCCTTAATGAAGCCCTTTAACATAATGGAAAGCTTGCTTTGTTTCTCCATATTACTGAGCCTCCTTTACTGCGTTGAAAGCTGCTGCCACGTCAGCGGCTGCCGTTTTAACAGCGTTTGTTGTGAAGGTGCAGCCGGATACTACGAGTACGTCGTCGCCTATGCTGTCGAGCTGCTGACCCGGATATCCATTAGTGTAGGAGCTCTGGGATACAACGTCGCCATAGTACTCGGTTTCGTTGTGCGACATTACCTTGAACTTCGCGATAGTGCCGTTTTCGTCAACGATATAGAGCAGATTTACAGGACCGCCGTAACCGAATGCGGAAGCGGTCATTGCGTAGTAGGTGGTGCTTTCGCTTGTGAATGTGTACGCGCCGTTTACGGTCGACTGAACTCCAGTGGGAGTAAGTGTAACAACCTCTGCGTCCTCGTACATCTTTACGATACGGCTGATGTTCTTCTCGCTTGCCGCAGCGTATGCCCCGGCAGCGGCAGTCTTGACTGCCTCAACAACGGAAGCGTCCTCGGAAGCCGCGTCGTCAAATGACTTGCTTCCGACATAATTGCCGAATGCGTCGGTAACATATGCTACCTTGTCTGCGACCATCGCATAGCCTGTACGGTTGGAGCTTACAAACAGACCGTCTTTCTCCTCGACCTTGCATGCGCCTGTGTTGTCAAGAGAAGAAGGAAGCAGCTCGCCGATAGCCTCGGCAGCCATCTGGTCATCGGACATTTCACCGGCGGCTACGTCAGCGACTGCGAACAGCGCGGTGTAAGCGTCCGTTACCGCGTTTCTGAACGCCGTGGAGGAGTAGGTAACTCCGGAAACCAGCTCAACGCCGGCAAGCGCGGAATCCTGACCGATGTAGCTTGCGGGGTAGTCGTCGCCGAAATTCTTTGTTTCAGCGTAGTTTGTCAGCACGATATTCTTGATGATACCGTCGGTGCCGATACCTACTGTAATTCCCATCGGGGATTCGCTGTACTGGGAAGTTGTTTCGAGGATAACAACATAGCCGAGACCGTTGTTTTCCTTGTAAATGCTCTTTACAGTCTCGGGAGCGTCGGCGGCGGGCTCGAGTTCTTCGAATCCGTCGGCGCCGGGCAGAGCCTCGGCAAAGGAGCCCTGAACAGCCTTAGCGTTGTTTTCCGCGATTACGGGAGCGGTGAAGTAGTTGACCGCAGAAAGAGCCAGCGTAACAACGAGGCAGATGACAACAAGCGAAACAACGCTCTTTACTGAATCGTTCATGCCTTAGCACCTCCAAACGGCTTGGTTCTGGTCCATCTCTCAATATAGGGAGTGAGGATATTCATAAGGAGTATGGAGAAGGAAACGCCCTCGGGGTAGCTTCCGAATACACGGATAAGTACGGTGATAAGTCCGCAGCCAACGCCGAAGATGACCTTTCCCCATGCGGTGTTAGGAGTGGTCGCGTAGTCGGTCGCCATGAAGATCGCGCCGATGAACAGACCGCCGGAAAGGATCTCAGCGACAGGATCCTGACCCAGAACGAGGGAGAACAGGAAAACCGTAGCGATGAAGACTACCGGGGTGTGCCATGTGATAACTCCGCGGATAACGAGGTAGATACCGCCGACGAGGAGCGCCAGAGCGCAGGTCTCACCGAGGGCGCCGCCGCACTTGCCGAGGAACAGGTCAAGGTATGTAGGCAGGGTTCCTTCCTGACCGCTGAGGACTCCAAGAGGAGTTGCGCCGGAAACAACATCGGCATTCTGTGGGAATACTGCGGCGGTCATGGTGCCGCTGAAGGACAGCAGCAGGAAAATTCGTGCGGTGATCGCCGGGTTTGCAAAGTTCTGACCGATGCCGCCGAACAGGCACTTTACAACGACAATAGCGAATATTGCGCCGAGAGCGGCCTGCCAGAGCGGAATAGTCGCGGGGAGATTCAGCGCGAGAAGGAGACCGGTAACGGCGGAAGAAAGGTCGCCGATGGTCTGCTCCTTCTTGCAGATGAGGTTGAATACTAATTCGGAAAGCACCGCCGCAGCCATGCAGGTGAGTATAACCATCAGGCTGCTGAATCCGAACAGGATAACCGACGCAACAGCGGCGGGAAGCAGCGCGATGAGCACGTCAAGCATGATGGAGCGTGTTGTGCGGGGCGTAAATATATGCGGAGAAGAAGTAACAGTTAACTTGTTCATTTCTTTCCCTCCTGAGGTTTATAGTTTCTTAGCATAGCCTTAGACAGCTTGTTTCTCTGAACGAGGGGCTGTCCTGTAGGACAGACGAAGGAACAGCAGCCGCACTCCATGCAGAGGTTTACCTTGAGCTTCTTCAGCTCCTCGCAGTCGCCGTCCCTGTAAGCCTTTGAAATTGCCACGGGGTTGAGGTGCAGCGGGCAGTGGGAAACGCAGTTTCCGCAGCGTATGCAGGCGGTCTGCTTCTTGGGCTGGGCGTCCTTTTCGTTGAGCGCGATTATCGCGTTTGTGTTCTTGAGGATAGGGCAGTTGGCGTCAGGAACGGCAATTCCCATCATGGGACCGCCGTAGAGGATCTTTCCGGGCTCTTCCTTGAAGCCGCCTGCAAAGTCGATCAGATCCTGAATAGAGGTGCCGATAGGAACTATAACGTTCTTGGGTTCCTTGATGGCGCTGCCGTCTACGGTAACGCACTTTTCAACAAGCGGCATACCTGTCTTGCAGTACCTTGCAAGGCACGCCAGTGTAGTGCAGTTCAGAACGACTGCTCCGGCGTCCAGCGGGAGCTTACCCTCTGGAACTACCGCGCCGGTGGTGTGGTAAATCAGAACTTTTTCACCGCCCTGGGGATATACGCTCGGAAGCGGCTTTACAGTAAGGCAGGGATCCGCCGCTGCAAGTTCGTTCATCTTTGCGATGCACTCGGGCTTGTTCTTTTCGATGCCGATGATGATGTTCTTGACCTTGAGGAACTTTTCCAGGAGCGCAAAGCCCTCCTTCATGAGATCCGCCTGGTCGAGCATGGTTCTGGTGTCGCTGGTGATATACGGTTCGCACTCCGCGCCGTTGATAACAACAGCCTTTATGCGCGAAAGATCGTCGATTTTCAGCTTGACCGCAGTGGGGAATCCCGCGCCGCCAAGACCTACCAGACCGCTGTCCTTTACAGCGTTGATGAAGTCCTCGTAGGTTTCCAGCTTGGGCGGCTTGACCGCCTCGGACACCTTCATCTCGCCGTCGGATTCGATCGTGATCGCATTCACGTTGTTGCCGGAGCTTACGAGAATGGTGTCGATTTTCTTTACTGTACCGGAAACGCTGGCGTGAACAGGCGCGCTTACAAAACCGCCTGCAGTCGCGATAACATCGCCGATATCAACATGATCTCCCACCTTTACAGCGGGAACGGCAGGCGCACCAATATGCATCACAACGGGTATTGTGACGGATTTCGGTGCAGGCATTCTTACTGCCGCCATCTGCGCGGTGTTCTTCCTGTGCGGAACATGCGCGCCTTTGAGCTTGATTAGTGGCATTTGACCTAACCTCACATTCGCATTATTATTGAATAGTTGTGCCCCTTTGCACATGAGAAGGGCATACCATATTCAGTATATATCAAGATGGGTGCTTTGTCAACACTTCTCTCCATATTATACTATTTTACATGAAAATTTTCTAAGCATTTCTGACATTTCCATTGCTTAAAAGTCAGTCGATTATCAGCTTCGCGAATCCCTCCGTGCAGTCATAGCTTCCGTCCGGAAGAACCCATATCGCGTCGACGCCTTCAAGATTTTCCAGAAGAGCTTTGCCATCTGGAATCGTCATGTTGAACAGCGCGGTGGAAAGTGCGTCGGCTTTACCGCTGTCATTGCAGAGAATCGTCACCGAATCAAAATAATTGAGCGGCATAAGCGTGTCCGGGTCGATTATATGGTGATAGCGCACGCCGTCGACCTCGTAATAGCGCTGGTAGTTTCCGCTGGTTACAAGAGCCATTCCGTTGAGCTTCAGCCGCACGATATACGGCTGCTCGGATTCCGTGTCGGGGTTCTGTATTCCAGCAGCCCAGTCGGAGCCGTCGCTCTTTGTTCCGATGGTGCGTACGTTTCCGCCGACATTAAGGCTGTAACCGCTGGTGACGCCTTCGCTGGCAAGAAGCTCTGCAGCTCTTTCCACGGCGTAGCCCTTTGCCGCTGCTCCGAGGTCGAGGGACATCTCCGGGTCGCTGAGGTAAACAGTTCCGGCAGCCCTGTCGATTATCAGATCGTCGATGCTGCAGTGCTCCGAAGCGCTGACAAGATCCTCCACAGGCGGAAGTTCAGCGGATTCCGGGTCGTCTATGCCCTGTTCGCGGTACTTGTGCCAGATTGACAGAACGCTTCCCATTGCAATGTTGCACTTCCCATTTGTCACGGTGTACATTTCCTTTGAGAACTCAAGCAGATCGATCAGCTTTTCGTCGACTTTTACTGGCTCGATGCCGGCGCTGCGGTTTATCGTGCGGACGTTGTTTACGCCTTCGTAACTATGATATATGTCGGTGAGCTGGTGATATTCCTCGAACAGAGAATATACTTTCTCGCAGTTCTGCGAAAAAGTTTCCTCGTCCTCCTCGTATCCGACTATCTGGGTAACAGTGTCGAAGAACTCAAGGTAGGCTTTTGAATACCGCACCTTTTCCTTTTGCATGCTGCAAGCGGAGAGATTAATGGCAGCAGCGATCACAAGAAAGGCTCCTACAGCCTTCTTGACCATACTTCTGTACATTGAAGAACTCCTATTCAAGCCAAAAAGATGAGAGGCGTACAGCCTCTCATCTTCTTGCGTCGTATCAGAACTGTCAGTTTAACCGAATTATCAGCCTACCAGGCCCATTGCCTTAACAACAGTCTGGATCATGCCGCCTACGCTCATGGTGCAGCCAGCCTTGAGGGTCTCATCGGTGGTTACAACGTGACCGTTATCGGTGGTCTCAGTGGGGATAGCGGAGATCTCAGCGCTGGTCTTGCCAGTTACGAAGGTCTCGAATGCCTGGTTCTGCTCGAACCACTCAGCGGAGATAGCGGAAGCGCTTCTCATGCCGTACTCGTCCTTCTTCTCTCTCTTGGTCTTGATCTCAGCAGTAGGATCGGAAGTGATCTCGCCTGCTTCGTCAAATGTTACCTTAGGCTGAACCTCGTCGTAGCATACTGCTGCGAGCTTGCCCTCGCCGTCAACTGCTACTGCTGCGAAAGAAGTGTACATTGCAGCGGTGCCGTCCTCGCCGTCAGCTGCGGAAGCTGTTGCAGAATCAACGGAGGTGGAAGTTGTAAGTGCGAGCTTAGCGTCGCCGGTGAAATCAGCAGCACTGTCATCGCTGCAAGCCTTTACGGTTGCGCTGATGAAATCGCTGATGCTCATTGTGCAGCCAGCCTTAAGAGTTTCGTCGGTTGTAACAACATGACCATTATCAGTGGTCTCAACAGGGATAGCAGCTACTTCGTCAGCGGTCTTGCCAACTACATAAGCCTCGAAAGCCTCAGCCTGCTCGTACCACTCCTTGCCGATAGCGGAAGCGGGTTTCATGCCGTATTCCTCGAGCTTCTCCTTCTTGGACTTGAAAGTCATGGAAGCAGCGTCCTCGGGAACTTCGCCGTCTGTTACGTCCATCTTGTTCTGTGCAACATCGATAGCGCAGGAAACGATCTTGCCGTCAGCGTCGAGAACGACTGCTGCTACGGTTGCGTCAACCTGTGCGTTGCCTGCTGCAGAAGAAGCGGTAGAGGTTACAACGCCCATACCGAGCTTGTAAGCTGCTGCGTTGTCAGAGCCGCCCTCGCTGTTTGCGCTGGAACTGCTCTCGCTGTTTGCGCTGGAACCGCTCTCGCTGCTGTTGCCGTTGGAGCAGCCTGCAAGGCTTACTACCATGGCGGCCGCCATCATAGATGCAAAAATCTTCTTCATAATTCTTCCTCCTGAAATACATTTACAGCCATGTGCTGTATTACACTCTTTTTACAAGAGTGATTAGGCGCTTAGGCTAACGTATATTTTACTATAAAAGTTCATTCAGGTCAAGATGTTTCATGAGCGCAACTTGAATATTTGTAGCATAAGTTCAATTATTCGACAAACGAGTTGCCGAAAATGTGCAAAATCAACAATGCTAATGCAATGTTTTTCATGAAAACGTCAACTGTTCACTTTGTAATGATATAGATACATTAAATTAGTGTAGAGTGTTTGCGTGTGCGTAAAAGGAATGTTTTAACCAGATAGTACATGCTTTGACAACTGTTGAGCGAAGATCAGACATTTATTCTTACGGCTGACGTGAACGCAGAAGATGCTGCCCATCAGCACTCATATCAGAGATTTTGCCGGCATCGGGCGGCTATGACGTTATCCTGATGGAAGTCCAGATGCCGAAAAAACGTACCTGAAGCCGCAAGGGCTGTTCGCAGCGGAGCAAATTCTCTTGGTAAAGACGATACCGTTTCTGCTATGACGGCGAATTCATTCTCGGACGACATGACGACATTCAGAACAGATCCAGCATGCTGTCAAGATATATTTTTTCCCTGACATTGATATGATACTCCGGCTTAGTCATGTAATAGAGCAAAAATTCCAGAACAATTGCGCTGCCGAGACTTCGCCCTTCTATTTTGAAATTAGAGAAACCCATAGGCAGGTAGATGTCTTGAATATCGTTTGTGCCGATAAAACCGGGATTTCTCATTGCCTTAGAAAACAGATATCCTTCCGCTGCGCCGGGAGATTTGCAGTGATGATCCGGGCAGTTTTCCCCGAGATTCCTGCGGCTGACATTTTCGTAGCAGAGCTTCCTGTCTCTGCAATAGAACCAGCAGCATTCGTTGCATAGAAATTCAGCCTTGTCTTTTTCCGATTGAGAGAGCTCACTCAACCGTCCGAACTGCTTGTTAAGCCGAAAATCCGGCACAACGTAAAGGAAATCCCCGCGCTGGAGTTCGCTCCTGAGTTGCTCAAATTCCGTCAGCACCTTAGTGGTCGAGGACACAAAATAGAATCCTGGATAATTCGTTTTCAGGTAGTTTAACAGTAAATCAGAACAGATGATAACGCCGTTCTGGACTCCGCTGTTTTCGCTGAACAGCTCACACAAATGGCTGCATTTTTTGTCGGAAAGATGTTCATTCCTGAGCAGGGAGTTGCTGAATGTCAGCCTCGCTGATATCTTGTATTCCCGCATGAGCGCCAGAACTTCTCCCGGGTCGTTATCGCCGAATCCGACGCGCCCTCCGCCCCAGAGGCAGTCCGCCGGGGCGCCGTAAATTGAGCCTATTTCACACCAGTCGTAAAAGTACTCCCTGTGTAAACGGAACAGCGGAAGAAAAACGCGGTATAGTTCGTAGAACTCAAACAGACCCGGAAGGTGATAGTAAGCCTTAGACTTTGATACATTGTCCATACTTTTTGTGCCTCGTGAATCTCAGCATTTTAGTTTGTGCAGTTCAGCGGTTCGAATGACTGAACATTTCATTTAGTATAGCATATCAGGAGTTCATTGTCAATCTGACATTATCTTGACTTAATAAAAGTAATGTGCTATAATTGATTTTGAAATCAATAGTCCCACGGTTTGGAAATAATGAAAGGGAAACGGCATGGAAGATAATCACAGCAAGAATTCGGTTCCTGGTGATTCCACCGATTTAACAACTGTCAAAGGCGAAAAAACAGGCATTCCAAAATGGCTGATGGTCACTGTTATCGCAATGGCGGCCGTGATAGTCGGGCTGACGGTTACGCTGATAGCTGTAATAGCCGGAAAATCCTCGGGTGAAACTTCGCATGGGTCGCAAAGTTTGCAGAGTTCACAAGGGGCGCAGAGTAATTCCGATTCCACTGGAAACGGCGGTTCGTCCGTGACGGAGGTTCCGGAGAGGCAGACCGGGACTTCGCAGCCGCAGGTTACGGAAAACGGCGTAGTGCTGCAATATTCCGTGGATAACTCCTGGGGAGAAGCCGGAAGTATGTTTTACGGGCTGCAGCTCGGGATCACCAACAACACAGGCGATAATATCTCAGGCTGGGAGCTTGTGATAGATGTAGACGGCCTGCTCGGGTGCGATGGCTGGAACGGCACGTATTCTCGATCCGGGGATACCCTCACCATAACCAGCATGGAGTACAACGGCGACATTCCCGTTGGAAGCACCGTTGCAATAGGCTGTAATATCAATACGGAAAATGAATTTAAAATAAGCAGGGCGATTCTGAATGAAATGGAATGCACGGTAAAACAGGGCGCGGTTGTTCAGGACAATGTCTCGGCAGACGGCGGAAATCAGAGCGCCGCTGTAGATGTCGAAACGCTCCTGAGACGGAGCGAAAAAGCCGAACAGGGCGACGACTGGCTCCACACTGATGGAAATAAGATACTCGATAAGGACGGCAAGCAGGTTTGGCTGACAGGCGTAAACTGGTTCGGATACAACACTGGCACCAATACCTTTGACGGACTGTGGAACAGCGAATTAAAAACGTCTGTGAAAGCTATCGCGGATCATGGATTCAATCTTATACGCGTACCTATTTCAGCGGAGCTTATCAATAAGTGGTCAGCCGGGGAGTACCCGCAGGCAAATTACAACAACGCCTGCAACACTGAGCTAAACAGCATGAACAGCCTGCAAATATTTGATTATTTCCTGAAGCTGGCGGAAGAAAACGGAATAAAAGTAATGCCTGATATCCATTCGGCGGAAACGAACGCCTCCGGTCATACAGTCAACCTGTGGTACACGGATAAAGTGAGCGCCGAGGAGTATTACAGCGCGCTGGAATGGTTAGCCGAAAGATACAAGGACAACGACGTGATAATTGCGTACGACCTGAAAAACGAGCCGCATGGAAAGCCCTACGAAGGCAGCGGAGCGGCGATATGGAACGACTCCGACTCCGCGAACAACTGGAAGCACGCCGCAGAAACTGCCGCGGCGCGGATACTGGCAAAGAACCCTAACGTTCTGATAATGGTAGAGGGAACCGAGATATATCCAGTAGACATAACCGGCAACAGGGATTATCACTCTACGAACGACAGCGATTATTATTTCAACTGGTGGGGCGGAAATCTGCGCGGCGTAAGGGATTTCCCGGTCGATCTCGGAGCGTACCAGGATAAACTGGTGTATTCTCCGCATGATTATGGACCTACGGTTTACCTTCAGCCGTGGTTCCAGGGAGATTATGATTTCGACAGTCTTCTGAGCGACTGCTGGCAGGACAACTGGCTGTACATACATAATGAGAATACCGCGCCGCTTTTAATAGGCGAGTGGGGTGGCTTCATGAAGGAACCAAACCTGAAGTGGATGACATGCATGCGCCGCCTGATAAGCGAAAACCATCTGAATCACACGTTCTGGTGCTTTAATGCGAACTCCGGGGATACCGGCGGGCTTGTGCTCGACGATTTCACGACCTGGGACGAGGAGAAATACGCATTCGTTAAAGAAGTGCTCTGGCAGGAGAACGGCAAGTTCGTGGGACTTGACCACAAAATCCCGCTTGGCGCCAACGGAATAGCGTTAACCGACGCAAATGGACTGAGCTGAGAATTTAAACGCCTTCGATATTTTCGGGGGCGTTTTGCTGTATTTAGGCTCTTGACTTGTAATGCACCATGTGCTATAATTGTGATGAAAATTCATATTCTTGTATCCGTGGGGGATTAAAATGCTGAACTACAGAAAAATAGAAGCAGGGGACGACGCACAGCTTGCTGAAATAATTCGGGCAAACCTGGAAAAATACCATCTAAACATTCCGGGCACGGTGTATTTCGACCCGGAATTAAACCACCTGAGCAAGTATTACGGAAGCGATCCGCAAAAAAGAGTGTACTACATAGCCCTCGGCGAAAACGGAGAAATGATAGGCGGAGTCGGCGCCGCTGAGTTCACCGGGATTCCGGACTGCGCGGAACTTCAGAAGCTTTATCTTACTGATTCGGCAAAGGGCAAAGGCTACGGAAAGGAGCTTGTCCGGCTGGTGGAAAACTGGGCGAGAGCGGCGGGCTACTGTAATTTGTATCTTGAAACTCACACGAATCTCGAAACGGCGCTGAAACTGTACGAGAAAATGGGATTCCGGCGTATTGAAAGACCACGCTCGGTGGTTCACGGAACGATGGATCACTTTTACCTGAAAGAACTCTGATATAAGGTCACCTCTAAAAACCTTGTTTGAGTGAAAATGTGTATAGCACACCGCCTGCTTCTTCAAACCTCCTCGTAAGGCATACAGCCTTACTTCGTCGGCTTTCATCGCATTCGGCGCACTCTACCCATTTTCCCTTTTCAAACCGGTTTTTAGAGGTTCCCATAAAAAGCTCCGCGCCGGCTGGCGCGGAGCTTGAATTTTACAGATATTTTCCCGTAATGCTGTTTTGGTTCTGCTTTATCTGCTGAGGAGTACCTGCCGCGACTATGCGCCCGCCGGATTCTCCGCCGCCAGGTCCCATGTCTATAATGTAATCCGCGTTTCGTATCACGTCGAGGTCGTGCTCGATTACAACAACGGTCGCGCCGTTATCAAGCAGAGCCTGAAATACCCCGAGCAGTACCTGCACGTCAAGCGGGTGCAGACCGATACTCGGTTCGTCGAACACGAATACCGAGTCGGTCTGAGTTCTGCCGATCTCGCTTGCAAGTTTCAGGCGCTGGGCTTCGCCGCCGGAAAGGCTGGGAGTTTCCTCGCCGAGAGTGAGGTACCCGAGCCCGAGCTGCTGAAGCACCCGGAGCCTCTGGCTGACTGATTTCATCTCGCTGCAGAATTCAATCGCGGAGTTTACGTCCATATCCATAAGCTCCGGCAGGGAAGCCTGTTCGCCGGATTTGTCCGTAAGCTTCACAGCGTATGCCGACCTTGCGTACCGTGAGCCGCGGCAGTCCGGGCAGGGGATATCCACGTCCGGAAGGAACTGCACGTCAAGGCTGACAACTCCGGTTCCGTCGCAGCCCGGGCAGCGCAGCGAACCTGTGTTGTAGGAAAAGTCGCTTGCCTTATAGCCCTTTTCCTTCGCGCCGTCTGACCTGGCGTAGAGCTTTCGCAGCTCGTCGTGTACTCCGGCGTAGGTCGCAACGGTGGAGCGCACGTTTATCCCGATCGGAGTCGCGTCGATCAGCTTGACATGTTCGATGCCATCGGCATTTATCTCAAGGATATGCTCCGGCAGAGTGCTTCCGGCTATCCTGGCTTCAAGGGCCGGAACAAGGCTTTCAAGGACCATCGTGGTTTTTCCGGAGCCGGAAACGCCTGTCACAACCGTCAGCCGCCCCTTCGGAATATCGGCTTCCAGCGGCTTTACCGTGTGAATCTGCGATGTGGAAAGGTGAATTGTCCCGGCTGAGAACAGCCCTCCGGGTTCGCAGACCTCGCGCAGCTTAGTTTCCGCTTTTCCGGAAAGGAAAGCGCCTATCTGTGACGCCGTATTTTCGCATATATCCCGGACGGTTCCCTCGGCGATCACATGTCCGCCCTTTGCGCCTGCCTGTGGTCCCATTTCTACTATCCAGTCGGATTCCTTCAAAATCTGAGTGTCGTGGTCGACCAGTATCACGGAATTTCCGTCGGCTACCAGGTCGTGCATTACTCCGGTAAGTCCCACGATGTTTGACGGATGCAGTCCGATAGACGGCTCGTCCAGGACGTACAGAACGCCGGTAGTCCGGTTGCGGACGGCGCGGGCAAGCTGCATTCTCTGGCGTTCGCCGGTGGAAAGTGTAACAGCGGAGCGGTCGAGCGAAAGATATCCAAGCCCCAGGTCGATCAGGCGTTTGGCGGTTTCCTCAAAGGAGTCGCATATGCTGACCGCCATCGGGCGCATTTCCTCGGGAAGGCTGTCAGGAACGCCGCGCACCCAGTCGACCAGTTCAGAAAGAGACATCGTGCAGACCTGGTCGAGGGAAATTCTGCGCAGCTTCGGGTAACGTGCATTCTGGGAAAGACGCGTTCCGCGGCAGTCCGGGCAAACGTCCTCTTTCAGGAACTTTTCGACGCGCTTCATGCCCTTCTCGTCCTTGACCTTTGAAAGCGCGTTTTCCACGGTATAGACCGCGTTGTAGTAGGTGAAGTCCAGCTCGCCCGCCTGGTTGGAGTTCTTCGGCTTGTAGAAGATATGCTTTTTTTCCGCCGGACCGTGGTACACTATTTCCTTTTCGCGCTCGGTAAGTTCCCGGAACGGCACGTCGGTACGTACTCCCATCTCACGGCAGACGTCGGTCATCAGCGACCACATCAGGCTGTTCCACGGAGCCACCGCGCCCTCGTCGATACTTAGTGAATCGTCCGGAACCAGGGTCGCCGGGTCGACCGTGCGGACGCTGCCGGTGCCGCCGCATTTCTGGCAGGCTCCCTGGGAGTTGAACGCTAATTCCTCGGCGGACGGCGCATAGAAATGCGCGCCGCATTCAGGGCAGACCAGTTCCTTCCCGGCTGCGACAGCCAGGGTCGGCTTGAGGTAGTGCCCGTTGGGGCAGCGATGGTCGGCAAGCCTGGAGTACATGAGCCGCAGATTGTTGAGCAGTTCGGTGCCTGTGCCGAAAGTGCTGCGTATTCCCGGAACGCCCGGGCGCTGATGAAGCGCGAGCGCGGCGGGAACGTACTGTATTTCGTCCACGGCTGCCTTTGAAGCCTGGGTCATTCGGCGGCGGGTGTAGGTCGAGAGCGCGTCAAGGTACCGCCGGGAACCTTCCGCATACAGAACTCCGAGCGCCAGCGACGACTTTCCCGAGCCGGATACTCCGGCAATTCCGACTATTTTGTTTAGTGGTATGTCCACGTCGATGTTTTTCAGGTTGTGGACTTTCGCCCCGCGTATCAGCATTTTATCTATCATGGATTTTATCCCCTTTGCTGTGGTTATAAATGAATTATACCACATCTCAGAGAATTTTTCCAGAGGAAATTTGCTTGCCTAAATGTCGCCTCTAAAAACCTCATGCGAGCGAAAATATGCAGTGCGATTAATTTCAGGTCGTATGGCATATTCCCGCGCTCTACTTTGTAATAGCACGGCTTTATCATTGCTGCCCATTCGTTTTATCTGCTCCAGAAATTCTTTTTTCTTCGTCCGTACCTGTGACAGTTCGTCCTCCAGGCTTGATAAACTTTTTTGCTTGTTCATTCTTTATTGTACCATTTTTTATTTTACTATGCAACTGGTTTGTATGCTTATCTTGCACGATTTCCACTTTGTGGACTTTGTGCGGCGCTGCTATAGGTTTTTTAGAGGTTACTTTAAATAATTTAATGAAAGCGATTGACAAAAAGCATAATATGTGCTATTATCTAAATATCAGCTATGAAAGGACGATAATAGAAATGAAGATTTATTCTGTGCTGGACAAAGAATTCGCGCCCTATGGAAAGGTACTCCAGGGTTACGATACCGCTGGACTTATGAAAGCGCTTGACGAAAAGACTCCTTTGCCTGAAGGCGTTGAATACGTCATGAGCGATACCGCATTAGAAACTGTTGCGATTTTTGGTGAACTGCAAAATAACGCTTACGGCGGAATGCCTATCCAGCTTGGTTGGTGCAATGGACATAATACCAAGCTTAACTGCCTTGAGTACCATCGAGATAGTGAGCTTAATATCGGTCTTTATGATTTTATTCTTCTCGTTGCAAAGGCTGATGATATTGTTGATGGAAAATTAGATACCTCAAAGGTCAAGGCGTTCAGGGCGGCGGCTGGTCAGGTCGTTGAGGTTTACGAAACAACCCTGCACTATGCTCCGTGCAGTGCGAAAAAGTCGGACGGCTTTAAGGTGGTTATTGCTCTTCCTAAAGGAACAAACGGCTCCATGCCCAATATAACTCCAAAGAACGAAGAGGACAGATGGCTCAGAGCATGCAACAAGTGGCTTCTTGCTCATAAAGACGCCAGTGAAGCAGGCGACGGCGCATATATAGGTCTTACAGGTGAAAATATTGATATTTCATCGGATATAGACTGATTCACGTTACATAATCAATCACCCCTGGGAACATGATCTCAGGGGTGTATTTATATTAAGCGACTGCTGTTCAGACTATTTTAGCTGAATTACTTGACAACAGACAAAATAAATAGTATCATAGTATAGTTGCATGTTCAGGAACGCCATGAAAATGATACACGAAAAAAGGCGGAGGTATAAAATGGGCAGAGAAAAATTGGGAAGCAGACTGGGATTTATTTTGTTAAGCGCCGGCTGTGCAATTGGAATCGGAAATGTGTGGAAGTTTCCGTATGTCGTCGGGCAAAACGGCGGTGGAGTTTTTGTGTTGATCTATCTGATATTCCTTGCTATACTGGGAATCCCGGTGTTATCCATGGAGTTCGCGATTGGCAGGGCGGCGCAGAAAAGTCCGGTCAAGATGTACCAGGAGCTGGAGCCGAAAGGAACCGTCTGGCATATACACGGCAAGGCAGCAATGATAGGCGGGTACCTCCTGATGATGTTCTATACAACAGTTGCCGGCTGGATGGTAAGGTACTTTGTTTCAACTGCAGCTGGCGATTTGTCAGGCCTGGACGCTTCGGGGATATCCCAGAAGTTCAATCAGATGCTTTCCGACGCTCCTATGATGATACTTTATATGGGTATAGTAATTGCGGCGGCGGTGTTGGTGTGCTCCATTGGACTAAAAAACGGGCTTGAGCGTGTTACCAAGGTAATGATGCTGGCACTCCTCGGAATAATGGTTATCCTCGCGATAAACAGTTTCTTCATGCCCGGCGGAGAACAAGGAATTGCATTCTACCTCATGCCGGATTTTGAAGAGGTTCAGAAAATAGGCATTGGAACCATAATCGTGAACGCCATGAACCAGGCGTTCTTTACCCTGAGCCTTGGAATAGGCGCGATGGCGATATTCGGAAGCTACATCGGCAAGGAAAGATCACTCCTCGGTGAATCGGTCAATGTTGCGATTCTGGATACTCTGGTAGCGCTTTCCTCCGGACTTATCATATTCCCGGCGTGCTTTGCGTACGGCGTAGACGTGGACAGCGGTCCGAGCCTTATTTTCATTACGCTGCCGAATATATTCAACAACCTCCCGCTTGGCAGACTGTGGGGAAGCCTTTTCTTCGTGTTTATGTCATTTGCGGCGTTGTCTACCGTGTTGGCTGTTTTTGAGGAGATCACAGCATGCACGCAGGATCTGTTCGGCTGGGGACGAAAGAAGTCCTGCATTGTAAACGGAATTCTCCTGTTTGTGCTCTCCCTGCCGTGCAGCCTTGGATTCAATCTGCTGAGCTTTATTCAGCCGCTTGGCGAAGGAACAAATATCATGGATCTTGAGGATTTTATCGTCAGCAACCTGATACTTCCGCTTGGTTCTCTGGTAATTATACTGTTCTGCGTGCTGAAAAAGGGCTGGGGCTGGGATAATTACATCAAGGAAGCCAACACAGGCAAGGGCCTGAAAATGAAGAACTTTATGAGAGGTTATGTGACCTGCGTTCTTCCCATAATGGTGATAGTTCTTTTCGTAATAGGAATTATCAGGACATTTGCTCGGTCGTGATTATAACCGCACGATAAAAAGTCATAATTGCAGTTAATTAAGGTCACCTCTAAAAACCTTGTTTGAATGAGTATGTGTATAGCACACCGCCTGCTTCTTTCAACGAGCGAAATTTCTGATGCGACGGCGTCCATGCCGTCGCCCGGTTATTTCGCTCTGCAACATCGTGTTGCACCTCCTCGTAAGGCATACATCCTTACGAGGAGGTTTTCATCGCATTCGGCGCACTCTACCCATTTTCCCTTTTCAAACCGGTTTTTAGAGGTTCCCTTACATCATATTCAAGCGTGCTGGGGCGCGATTCCGGACGTCCTGGAAGCTGCCCTGGACGACGGCGAGCGCGCCGGCAAGCGCAATGCAGTCGGCGAGGAGCAGCGCAGACTCAGGCTCCGTGAAGAGCTTCGCGCACATGTCCCTGAGCCGCGCGAACGTCTTGTTGGCTTCCGCGAGGGGAGCCATGTTTTCCACGGCGCGTTTCAGCCGGAAATCCTCCGCAATCGACGCGCAGACTGCCGAGGCGCGGTCGTATAGCCTGTCGTGGAGTTCGTAAAATAGCGTTGTATTCATAGTTCCGCGCCTCCTTCAGCATAGTTTGGTGATTCCGTTCGGGTGGACAAGCGACATCGGGCAGAGCAGAATATGGTGCTCCTGCGGGATATAGTGGAGCAGTCCGAAAATCGCTCCGCCGCGTAGATGGCGGCTGTCCGTCACGGCAAGGACATCAGCATACGGTTCGGGCAGGGTGTTTTTAAGCTCGTTCTTGGCGGCTTTTACGGCTTCGGAGATACTCGTTCCCGCCCTTTCGATGATAAGCTTGCAGGCGTTCTGGTCGGCGGCAGCGCTGCTGACAGAGTAGACTCCGCGGTCGAGTATATCCTTTACGAAGCTCTCCGCGAGGTCAAGCCCCTCAAGCTGCTTTCTGAGCTTCTTTTCAGCAGCCGATTTATTCTGCTTCGGGGATGCCGGCTGAGCCGTGGAGCTTTCGGCGCGCTTTGCGGCTTTTTCCCTTTTCTGCACGATGTCCTCGGGAATATCCGAGGTTTCAAAGTTTTTCCCCGAGAGCCGCTCCATCATAAGCGCAAGGCTGTGTTTGCATGGAAACTGGCGGCTCGGGCAGGAGCATCTGAATACCTGAGTTTCTCCCGAAAAATCCGCCGATGTGTTGTATGGATTCTTCCCGCTGCCGCGGCATTCCCCGGAAATCAGCGTTTCGTCCGCTGTTTTGCGCAGGTTGGAGAATTCGCCCAGAGAGCATATTTTTTTCGCGTTCGATACCGCCGCCGGATTTGGCGCGGCCGAGCGTATAAGTTCATCTGTAATGATTCGTACTGTTGGCATGGCTTCCCTCCAAAAAAATTGATAATATGATTATACCAGAAAATAATGGTAAATGCAATGCATTATTGTCCCAAGTTTATTATGAAGCGCAAAAACCGGGAGTTACTGAAAACTCCCGGCTCGTTTTATGTTGATGAAACCTGCTGCTTTTCTGCCTTTACTCTGGCGCTGCTCTTTGCGCTGTATTCGGTAACGTTCAGTATGGTTTCGCCATCTATCTGGAGCGCGCAGGGCTTGTCAAATCTGACAGTTACCTCGTCGGCTTTGATGATGTCGATACACTCGCTGTGCTTCACATGCTCGCCCTTGAAAATAGAGGGGAACACGACCAGCGTTTTCAGCTTGTTTGAACCGTGCCAGATTACTACGGAAAACTTGCCGTCGGGAGAGTCCCGGCGCTGATCCGGAGCCGCGATCATTCCGCCGCCGTAGAACCTTCCGTTCATCGTGGGGGCGATCCACACCTTTTTGTAGCGCTTTTCCACTCCGTCGACGATCACGGTGGCATCGGTGGGCTTAAATGCGTAGAGCAGTCCCTTTATAGCGATGCTGGTGTAGTTTACCGGCTTTCCGTTCGACTTTTTTCGCAGTTCATCGCCGACCTCGCAGCAGTAGCCGTCGATCCCGAAACCGATCGCGTTTAAGAACAGCGTTTCCTTCCCGTTTACGGTGACGGATGGAAGATCCTTTATGTACTGATTTATCACGAACGGAGCACAGCCCTTTTCCTTGCCGATATCGCGCAGGAAGTCGTTTCCGCTGCCCGCGGCGTAATATAGGATATCGTTGTGAATGTCGATTTCTCTGACGTCGTTCACGAAGCGGTTCAGGGTACCGTCGCCGCCGCAGATTATCACCCGATCCTCACCCTTGAGACCTGCAAAGAATTCCGGATAGCTGATATCCGCCATGCTGCGGAAAGTGAGCTGCTCGTCCTTGTAAAGGCCGGTCAGCTTTCTGGACTGCTCCTCGCAGGTCTTGTTGCCCGCGAACGGATTGTATAAAACGTATATCATTATATATGCTCCTCCAGTTCTTTTTTCATAAGCGTTTCGCAGTATTCGCTGAGTTCCGAGGTCTTTAATTCCCGGACTTTTGCCGCGTCTATGGTTTCCAGTATTTTTATCGTCACTGCGGTTTTTCTGAACCGCTTGATGTTCCGGAAGATGTTCTCCGTGCCCTCGATAGTGGATACTACAACAGGTTTTCCGGCTTTCTGAGCCACTTTCAGAACTCCCGCGTGGAACGGCAGCAGCCTGCCTTCCTTGCTGCGCTTTCCCTCGGGGTAAACTCCGACGGAGTTCCCGGTCTCGGTGAGCAGCTTTGCGGCGCGGTTTACCGTTTCCATGGCTTTCCGTGGACTTTTGCGGTCTATCGGCATGAAGCAGCAGCGGTGTATTATCCTGCCGTACATCGGAATTTTGAAGTTTTCCTTCTTTGAGATGAACGAGAGCTTGTAACGCTTGAACACCGTCCATTGTATGATGGGGTCGTAGTTTGAGCGGTGGTTGCTTATAAAGAGGAAGTTCCCGGTTTCAGGGAATTTCTCCTCGCCGCTGATTTCGTACCGCACTCCGAGGCACCACAGGATAACAGTTGTGGAGCCGTCCAGCAGGGCGCGGTAGAACTTGCTGTCGCGTTCGTACTGCTTCCTGGTATCCACGAAAAGCCCGCAGATAAACAGGAACAAAAACGGCAGCAGTATTAATCCCAGAAGGATCAGAACCACTAATAACACAATTTTCATGAATATCACCAGCAATCAATAATGTAGTGAAATTAAGGCAGTACGCTAAATCTGAACCCGAGTTTCCCGGCAGATTGACAATTTCCGGGCAGTATGCTATAATCAGTTTGCAGGCCGAGACCTGCCAGAAGATAAACAGACAGGAGAACAGCAATGTTATACATAATGCGGCACGGAAGAACAGACTGGAACGAAAGGAACAAGCTGCAGGGAAGAACGGATATTCCGCTGAACGCCAACGGAAGGCAGATGGCGGAAAAAGCGCGAGAGGAGTACGCAGACGTACATTTTGACGTGTGCTACTGCTCGCCGCTGATACGCGCCCGGGAAACGGCTGAGATAGTCCTGCGCGGACGGAACATTCCGATAATTCCGGACGAGCGGCTGGTAGAAATGAGCTTCGGAGCCTGCGAGGGCATGGAATACAGCTTCGACAAGCCGGGAAGTCCCATCGCGGACCTTTTTCTGCACCCCGAGAAATACACCGAGCCGGTGGACGGCGGCGAGAGCTTTGAGCAGCTCTTTGCCAGAACCGGGGAGTTCCTGCGGGAAGTGGCTTACCCGCTTGTAAATGCCGGCAAGGACGTGCTTATCGTAGGTCATGGCGCGATGGATTCGAGCATAGTCTGCCAGGTGCGGAATATTCCGATCGCGGATTTCTGGAGCGCCGGTATAGTCAACTGCAAGCTGATGAAGCTGATGTGAGCGGTTACTCCGCCCGCACAGCCCATCTCATCTTTGTGGACCGCGCGCGGCGGTTCTTCACGCATTCCTCCGGGGTGGG
>OLNW01001282.1_pt1 | contig 25229 bp, 21 predicted proteins | sample 1672121 | NCBI WGS metagenome assembly OLNW01 (sample SAMEA3136648, study PRJEB25190) | human gut metagenome
ATTATTGGTCTAAAATGTACATAGAAAGTATAAAAGCAGGGCATGATTATAGTGAACTTGAAAAAGGAGTAGTAATTTTAATAGTGGACTTTGAACTAAAAAACCTAAAAGATGTAGACCATTGGATAACCGAATGGGAACTCAGAGGTAAAGATTATACTAATAAGATATTGACACCGGTAGAAAAAATAGTTATATTAGAATTACCGAAGTTTAAAAAGTATAAGAACAAAACTCAAAATCAAGAATTAAAGAATTGGGTAGAATTTATAATAAATCCAGAGAAGAAGATGCAAGGCGAAAGTAAAGAAATAGAGAAGGCAAGGAGAGTGTTAGAAGAAATGAGTCAAGATAAAAATGAGAGATATTTAGCAGAATTAAGACAAAAGTACATAATGGATCAAAAAGCAATAGAAGATGCTGGGTATGATAAAGGATACGACTCAGGTTATGATTCTGGAACCCTTGATGGAGAAAAAAAGAAAAGTATTGAAATCGCTAAAAAGATGAAATCTAAAAAAATGGATATAGATGACATCATTGAAATAACTGGATTAAAAAAAGAAGAAATTGAAAAGTTATAATCAGATATATTAATAGAAATAAAGTGTTTAAATTAACAAAAGCAGTATCAAAAAACTTGATACTGTTATTTTTTATAGTCAAAACTCCTAAAGTACCTGACTTCAAAAAAGAATGGAAAAATAGAAAGAAATTTACAAAAAACTATACAAAAATCAAAAAGTAATGATATAATAAAGACCGATAAATAAAAATAAATGATAAAGATAATTAAGGGAGATTATAGATGGGAAACATAGTTTTATTAGATGATTTAACAATAAACAAAATAGCAGCTGGGGAAGTTATAGAAAGACCAGCATCTGTAATAAAAGAAATGGTAGAAAACTCAATAGATGCAGGAGCAACAAACATAACAGTAGAAATAAGAAATGGTGGAATATCATTTATAAAAGTAAGTGACAATGGAAAAGGAATAGCTCAAGATGACCTAGAAATAGCATTCGAAAGACATGCAACAAGCAAAATAAGATCAGCTGATGACTTGGACACAGTAACATCAATGGGGTTTAGAGGGGAAGCTTTAGCTAGTATAGCAGCAATTGCAAATGTAGAATTAGTTTCAAAAACAAAAGAACAAGAAATTGGATATAGAGTAGTAGTAGAAGCAGGAAATATTCTAGAAAAAGAAGAAGCAGGTTGCAGTACAGGAACAACAATAACAGTTAAAAATCTATTTTTCAATACACCTGTAAGATACAAATTCTTAAAAAAAGATTATACAGAATCAGGATATATAGAAGATGTAATAACAAGAATTGCATTAGTTAATCCTAAAATAGCTATAAAACTCATAAACACAGGAAAAACAGTAATACAAACAAATGGAAGTGGAGATATAAAAAGTGTAATTTATAGTATTTATGGAAAAGATATTGCAAATGGAATAATGGAAACAAATTATCAATATGAAGATATAAAAATATCAGGAGTTGTAGGAAAACCACAAATAGCAAGGTCAAATCGTTCAAACCAGTTATTCTTCGTAAATAAAAGATATATAAAAGATAAAACTTTAACAGCAGCAACAGAACAAGCATATAAAGGCCTAATACCAGTAGGAAAATTTGGGTTTGTAATATTAAATATAGAAATGAATCCAGCAAAAGTAGATGTAAATGTACATCCAGCAAAACTAGAAGTAAGATTCCAAGAAGAAAGCAAAATTTTTCAATCAATATATCATGCAGTAAAAGACACTCTACTAAAAAATGAATTAGTAGCAAATACAGAAAAACAAGTTCAATCACAAGGAACAAGAACATTTGATAGAAATGCAGTTAGTTTTGAAGAAAGATTAAGAAATTTAAGAGAATCAAAAAAAGAAAACCAACAAACATCTGGTGGACTATTTGGTTTTAGAAAACAAAATGAGAAAAAGATTGAAGAATATACAAACGAAGAAAGCAGAATAAAAACAAATGTAGTAGATGAACCTAAATTAAATACAAATGTAGAGGCTAAACCAGCAGAAAAAATTAATATAGCTACACCTAAAAATGAAGAAAAAATATTACCAAAAATAGAAAATATAGGAGCTCCAGTAAATACAGAAGATGTATTAAAACAACTAAAAGAAATGAGAGCAAAATTAGTAAATGAAATACAAGAAAATAATATAAACTATGAAGTAGAGCAAAAATACGAAACTCAAATCAAACCAGAAGAAAATACTGTAAAAGAAGATAGTACAGCATATGAGTTAAAAGTAGAACAACCAAATTTGGAGCAAGAAGCAAACGTAAAAATTGAACAAGAGTCAGTAGAACCACAAGAAACAAAAAAAGAAATAGCAGGCAATCCAATAGTTGAAGAAAAAATAGTAGCACCAGAAGAAACGGCTGTTGAAGAAACATTAGAAAAAACAACAATTGAAAACTCTGAAAAAACTGAACTAAAAGAAGAGCAGTTGGCAAAAGAAACAGTAGAGCAACCAATAGAAAAAATGCCAATAGATGAAAACTTTACTGAAATGTATACAAAAATGTTTGGAACAGCCCCAATAATGCAAAATGAAGAACTAAACAAAATAGAGCCAAACACTCCACAAGATGTAGTAGACATAGTAAAAAATAATGTTTCAATGTTTGAAACAGAAGAACAATTTAACAAACCAGTATACAAATTTATTGGAATAGTATTTAAAACATATATAATTCTAGAAATAGACAAAGAAATGTACATACTTGACCAACATGCAGCACATGAAAGAATAATGTACGAAAAAGTAAAGAAAAATTACTACAGTGATAAAATCAAAGACTCACAAATGCTATTATTACCAGATGTAATAACACTAACACACAAAGAAATGGATATAGCAAAAGAAAATATGCAAATGTTTGAACAAGCAGGATTTACACTAGAAGAATTTGGAGAAAATACAATAAAATTAACAGGTGTACCAACAGTTTGCATAGACCTAGACAACAAAGAACTATTTTTAGAGACATTAGATGAAATAAATACAGTAGCAAGAACAGCAAAACAAGAAAAAGAAGAAAAATTTATTGCAACAGTAGCATGTAAAGCAGCTGTTAAAGCAAATATGGCTTTAACAACACAAGAAGTTGAAAAACTAATGGATGAATTATTAGAATTACCAAATCCATTCACATGCCCACATGGAAGACCAACAGCAATAAAAATGACAAAATATGATATAGAAAGAAAATTTGCTAGAAAGTAGAAGGTAAAAAATGGCATTTATAATAATATTAACAATAATGATATATGTAATTGCAGCAATATGGTCTTGGAACGATTTAGGACAGATAGAAAAAAGCAAAAAAATAGCAGTAATTTTAGTAGGAATACTAGTAACATATATAATTACTTTGATAGTATTTAATTTATCAAAAAACAATGTAAATTATGATGCTGCTATAATAGAAACAACTATAAAAAACATAATAGTAGTAATATTTACAGGAGCAAATGCTTGCATATTCATACCATATATATCAAAACAATTAGAAAAAATTCATGAAGGTGAAATAGAAAAAGAAAAATTCACACAAAAGATGGTGGCTTTATTAGTAATAATAGTAATTTTGCTATCATTTGAATGTGGATATATGAAAACAACACAACAAGGAATTTTAAAAATTTATAATCATAATATAGAAAAATAGAAAAGGACAAGATAATATGCAAAAACCAAAAGTAATAGTAATATGCCGGACCAACAGCATCAGGAAAAACAGCATTATCTATAGAACTTGCCAAAAAAATAGATGGAGAAATAATCTCATGTGATTCAATGCAAATATACAAAGATATGGACATCGGAACAGCAAAACCAACAAAAGAAGAAATGCAAGGTATAAAACATTATTTAATAGACTTTGTATCACCAGATGAAAGATATAGTGTAGCAGATTTTAAAAAAGATGCAAAAAAAGCAATAAAAGAAATTTTATCAAAAGGAAAAACACCTATAATAGTTGGTGGAACTGGATTATATGTAGACAGCCTTATATATGAAATAGAATATCAAAACATAGAATTTGATGAAAAATATAGAGAAAGTCTAAAACAACAAATAGAAGAACAAGGGCTAAATAGATTATATGAAAAGGCAAAAGAAATAGATGAAGAAGCTATAAAAAAAATTAGTCCAAATGACAAAAAAAGAATTCTAAGAATTCTAGAAATATACCATGCAACAGGCAAAAATAAAACAGAACAAGAAAAAGAATCAAGGAAAAAAGAAGTTGAATATGATTACAAAGTATATGCATTAAACTGGGATAGAGAAAAACTATATGAAAGAATAAATAAAAGAGTAGATATAATGCTAGAACAAGGGCTAATAGAAGAAGTAGAAAATGTATATAACAAATATGAAAAATTCCCAACAGCAATGCAAGGGCTTGGATACAAAGAAGTTGTTGAATACCTAGAAGGAAAAACAAGCAAAGAAGAAATGATAGAGAAAATAAAGCAAGAAACACGAAGATATGCAAAAAGACAATTAACATGGTTTAGAAAAAATAAGCAAACAATATGGTTAGATGCACAAGATAAAATACAAAATAATATAAACATTATTTTGGAGGGTTTAAATTGAAAGAAAAACAAAAAGAGTTAAACAAACAAAAAACAAAAAAAGTAAATTATAAAAAAATGGTAATAGCAGCTATTTCATTAATAATTATAGGATATTTGGTTTATACTATATATCTTCTTATAAAAGAGCCGACAAATGTATTTACAGTTGAAGAAGGAAAACTATATCAAGAAGAGACAGACATTGGCTATGTTATAAGAAACGAAAAAGTTGCAAAAGGTCAAAACTATAAAAATGGAATGGAACAAATAATAAGTGAAGGCGAAAGAGCATCTACAAATGAAAACATTTTTAGATATTATAGTGTAAATGAAGAAAGTTTAAAACAAAAAATAGCTGAACTAGATTCAAAAGTGCAAGAAGTAATGGCAAACGACTCAAGTCTTCTTACAGCAGATATGAAATTACTAGAAAATCAAATAGATGAAAAGGTTGAAAATATAAATAAAATTACAGATGTATCAAAATTAACAGAATATAAAAAAGAAATAGACACTTTGATAGCTAAAAAAGCAAAAACAGCAGGAGAATCCAGTCCAAAAGGTTCATATTTAAGACAATTAATAGAAGAAAGAAGAAAATATGAATCAGAATTAAATTCTGGAGCAGAATATGTAAAAGCACCAATCAGTGGAGTTGTTTCATATAGAGTTGATGGATTAGAAGAAACATTAACACCAGAAAATTTTGGCTCATTAAGTAAGCAATATTTGGAAAGCTTAAACTTGAAAACAGGAAAAATAGTTGCAACAAATGAAGAATGTGGAAAAGTAATAGATAATTTTTCTTGTTATATAGCAACAATTACATCATCAGAAGAAGCAAAACAAGCAACAGTAGGACAAAAAGTAAAAGTAAGACTATCAAGTAATACAGAAATATCAGCCCAAATTACAAACATAATAGAAGAAAATGATGAAAGACTAATAATATTAAAATTAAATAAACAAGTAGAAGAATTAATAAATTATAGAAAAATAACATTTGACTTAATTTGGTGGGATGCAACAGGTCTAAAAGTACCAAATCAAGCTATAGTAAAAGAAAATGACTTAGATTATGTTGTAAGAAATAGGGCAGGATATTTAAGCAAAATATTAGTAAAAGTAAAAAAACAAGGTGACAAATATTCAGTTGTAGATTCATACTCAAATGAAGAACTAAAAGAAATAGGCTATACAGATACTGAAATAGCTAATTATAGAAAGATTTCACTATATGATGAAATACTAATTAACCCAAATTTAGACAAAATAAAATAATATTACAACAATATTACGAAAAGATTAAAATTTAATAACATTTGTAAAAAACATTGACAATATTGTAAAAAAAGTAGATACTAAGTACTGTAAACACAAAACAAGGAATTTATTAGGAGGTTTTTTTATGTCAGGAGCGTTAATGAATAAGGTATGGGATTTGTTTGGAATGGATTCAGCAGAGCCAGAAGAATACGATGATGAAAACGTATATGATTATGAAGATGAAGAAGATGAAATAGAAGATAAAAAAATATTCGGAAGAAAAAACAAAGAAAAAGTTATAAATATGCCACAAGCACAATCAAATGCTATAAAAATGGTAATATCACAACCAACTACATTTGAGCAATCAGATGAAATCTGTTCTTTCTTAAAAGAAAAGAAATCTGTAATAGTTAACTTAGAATATGTTAACAAAGATGTAGCTAGAAGAATAGTTGATTTTATTAGTGGTGGAGTATATGCTTTAGATGGATATATTCAAAAAGTATCAAACTCAATCTTTTTAGTAGCACCATCAAACTATGAAATAACAAACGAAATGGCCAGAGAAGAAATGAAAAGTAAACTTTCAGTATCATGGCTTAAAAATAATGGAATAAACTAAATACATATCCATAAGGAGGAATAACAATGATAACACCATTAGATATAGAAAATAAGAAATTTTCAAAACAAATGATGAATGGATATAGTGTAGAAGAAGTAGATGATTTTTTAGATGATTTAACAGTAGATTATACAAAAAATTATAAAGAAGTTAGTGAATTAAGAACAAAAGTGTCAGAACTTTCTCAAAGTTTAGAACACTATAAAAGTATAGAAACAACACTACAAAATACACTAGTAATGGCTCAATCAACAGCTGAAGATATAAAAAATGTAGCAAAACAACAAGCAGACCAAATAGTAAACGAAGCAAAAGGTGCAGCTCAAAAACAAGCAAATGACTTAGACAACGAAATAATCGCAAAAAGAAAAGAATTAGAAGATGTAAAAAAACAATTCGATATATATAAAGCAAAAATGGAATCATTATTAATTTCACAATTAGAATTATTAAAAGATGTAAATAAAGATGATGCATAAAAAAGAAAAGTAGCTTAAATGCTACTTTTTTTAGTTGAAAAGATATATTGAATATGGTAAAATAAGCTCGAAATATATTACAAAAAAGGTATAATATTACAGAACTGTTAAATATATGTTACATTTCTATTAATACTATTGACCAACAAAACAAAAAAGAATAAAATGATAATATCACAAGAAGGTGGAAAATGAGAATAATAGCAGGAAAAGCAAGAGGAACAAAACTATATACATTAGAAGGAATGAATACAAGACCTACACTAGACAGAGTAAAAGAATCTTTATTCAACATAATACAAAATGAAATACCTAGAAGCACATTTTTAGACCTATTTGCAGGAAGTGGAGCAATTGGGCTAGAAGCAGTGAGTAGGGGAGCAAAAAAAGCAATATTATGTGATAAAGAAAAAAGTGCAATACAAATAATAAAAAAGAATATAGAAAAAACACACTTTCAAAATGAAACAGAACTATATAACGAAACATTTGAAAAACTATTAACAACAAAAATTCATAAAAACATAGATATCTGTTATATAGACCCACCATACAAAACAAACTATGTATATGAAGCAATAAAAATAATGCTAGAAAAAAACATAGTAAATGAAGAAACAATGATAATAATAGAAACAGATGAAAAAGAGAGAATAATAAGCCAAATAGAAAAATTAGATATAGAAATAACAGACCAAAGGAAATATGGTCGTGCAAACCTTATTTTTGCAAAGCCTAAATAAGGAAATTAGAAAGGGGTAAAACCATGGAAATATTCACATTATTAGAAACATTAGAAGACTTACTAGAAAACAGCAGAAGTCTACCATTTACAGACAAAGGAATTGTAGATAAAGAAGAAATGCTAGACTTAATAAAAGAAATAAGAATAAAACTTCCAGATGAATTAAAACAAGCAAAATGGGTAAAAGAAGAAAGACAACGTATATTGGTTGAAGCCCAAAAAGAAGCAGATGGAATAGTAAAAGAAGCCGAAAACAGAATAATTGCAATGATAGATGAACATGAAATAACAAGAAAAGCATATGACCAAAAAACAGAAATCATTGAAACAGCAAATGAAATGTCAAGAGAAATATCAAAAGGAACAAAAGAATATGCTGACAGTTTATTGGCAAACACAGAAGATGTATTAAATGAAACATTAAATAAGCTAGGAACTAACATGACAGAAGCTTTAAACTTAATGCAAATTTCATTAGAAGATACAATAAAAACAATACAAAATAGTAGAAAAGAATTAAAATAAGACAAAAGTCAGATGTCAGAAGTCCACAAAACAAGACTTTTGAAATCTGGCTTTTAACAAATGTAGAACAAAATCTAGGAACTAGACTTATAGATTAAGAAGGGAACGAATAAAAATGGCAAAGAAAAGAAGATATAAGAAAAAGAAAAAAGCAGCTTCTAATTTAGATATAGCGATAGTTACACTAATAGTACTTAGTGTTCTTTTGGCTGTTTTAATATATACAAAATCAGGAGTTGTAGGAATAAAATTAAATGAAATATTAGGTGGAATGTTTGGCGTAATGCAATATGTATTACCAATTGGAATGTTTGCAGTAGCTATAAAAATAGCATGTGATGGAACAGAAGACCTAACACCAAAATTAGTACAATATGGAATAGCAATTATAAGTTTATCAATTGTATTTAGTGTATTTCAAATATCAAGTGGAGAATTACAATCATCTAAAGAATTATCAGAACTTGTAAAAGATAGCTATTATCTTGGCTCACAAAGCAAAGGTGGAGGAGCAATTGGAGCAGTTGCAGCAGTACCACTTGCAAAATTGCTAGGAGATATTGGAGCAGTAATATTATGTATAGGAATAGCAATAATACTATTAGTATTCACATTTGGAGTAAATCTATCAGAAATGATAAACATGTTCTTAGATAGAGTTGAAGAAAAAAGAGAAGAAAGATTTGAAAGAAAAGAAGAACTTGCAAAAGAACGCAAAAAAGAAAAAGCTAAAAAGCATGAACCAGAAGAATATGAAGAAACACCAGCACAAAGAAGAAAAAGACAAAGAGAAGAAAGAAGACAAAAACAACAACAAGCAATGAAAGAACATTTAAGAGATAATGACCCAATGGAAGAACAAATAAAAATCAACTTTGGTGGAAGAATAGTAGAAGGTGCAGATGAAAAAATGCCATTAAAGAAATATGACCACTCAGGAGAAGACTTAGAGCCATTAACAAAACAAAGCAAAATGAAAAAAAGACAAATGGTAATGCAAGAAAGTGAACCAGATGTTATAGAAAGCAATTTATTTAAAGATGTTGAAGAACAAAAAGAAGAAAAGAAAAAAGCAGTTTTACAATTAGAACATGCTCAAATAGTTGAAGATGAACATTATGAATATCCACCAGTAGAAATACTTAGCAAGCCATCAAAAAGAGCTATAAAAGGTGGAGCAAAAGCATTAACAGAGACGGCAACAAGACTACAAAAAACATTATATAGTTTTGGAGTCTCAGCCAAAGTTGAAAATGTCTCTGTAGGACCAGCAATAACAAGATATGAACTAAAACCAGCAGAAGGTGTTAGAGTTAGCAAAATAGCAAACCTTGCAGATGACATAGCACTAAATTTAGCAGCAGAAACAATAAGAATTGAAGCACCAATACCAGGAAAACAAGCAGTTGGAATAGAAGTACCAAACAAAGAAAAAGAAGCAGTACACTTAAGAGAAGTTCTAGATAGTGATGATTTTAAAGAAAATAAATCAAAATTAGCAATAGCACTTGGAAAAGATGTTGCAGGAAACATACAGCTAGCAGACATTGCAAAAATGCCACATGTTATGATAGCTGGTTCAACAGGTTCTGGAAAGAGTGTATGTATAAACACAATAATAACAAGTATCATTTATCATGCAAAACCAAGTGAAGTAAAATTCGTAATGGTAGACCCAAAAGTTGTTGAATTATCAGTTTATAATGGAATACCACACTTACTAATTCCAGTAGTAACAGATCCAAGAAAAGCGGCTGGTGCACTTGCATGGGCAGTACAAGAAATGGAAGACAGATATAGTAAATTTGCAAGCAAGGGAGTACGTGACTTAAAAGGATATAATAAAGCAATAGAAAAAGAAAATGAAGCAGGAAAATTACCACAAATAGTAATAATAATAGATGAGCTTGCAGACTTAATGATGGTAGCAAAAAATGATGTTGAAGATGCAATTTGTCGTTTAGCACAAAAAGCCAGAGCAGCAGGAATGCACTTAGTAATTGCAACACAAAGACCATCAGTAGATGTTATCACAGGATTAATAAAAGCAAACATACCATCTAGAATAGCATTTGCAGTATCATCACAAGTTGACTCAAGAACAATACTAGATAGTGTTGGTGCAGAAAAATTACTAGGAAAAGGAGATATGCTATATTTCCCATCAGGAGCACCAAAACCATACAGAGTTCAAGGAGCATTTGTATCAGATGATGAAGTAGAAAAAATAGTAGATTTCATAAAATCAAATGGAACAGCAACATATAGTGAAGATATACTAGAATCAATAGAAAACAGTAATAAAACAGACAAAGAACTAGCTCAAGAACAAGCACAAGATGATGATGCAGATCCATTTTTAATGGATGCAATACAAACAGTAGTTGAAACAGGACAAGCATCAACATCATTTATACAAAGAAGATTTAAAGTAGGATATGCAAGAGCAGGTAGAATTATAGACCAAATGGAAGAAAGAGGAGTAATATCAGGTTACCAAGGAAGCAAACCAAGAGAAGTATTAATGAGTTTAGAAAGACTAAATGAATTAAAAATGAGTGGTGATATGCAAACAGAAGAAAAAAATTAAGGAAGGAGAAAAAATTTGCAAAAAAGAGAAGAAAAATTTTTCGAAAAGATAGTAAAAAAAGATTATAATGACAAACTAGAAAAAATACTAGAAAAAAAAGCTTTTGCAGAAGATGCTAAAAGCATTCTCCTTAATATATTATATAAAATAGAAGCATCATATAAAGACTATAAACAAGTAAAACAAAATGTAGAAACAAAAGAAGAAATAATAGAAGGAATAATAGAAACAATACAAAATGAATGTCAAAAAATAAAATTGATAAATCCAAACTCAGAAGAAAGTTCTTTAATAGGAAACAGAACATTTTTAGTAGAAAAAAATTACGGAAAAATATATTGTTATAACATAGAAAGAAAATTATTATATTGCTTATCTAAAATAGGAAAAAGCGAAAACATAATAAATGACAAATACTTCATCTTAAAAGAGACATTAAAAGACCTAATAAATGTAGGAGACAATATAAATGAAGTAGAACCATTAAGAGACTTTAATGGATATTCATGGACAACAATACCAAAAGAAATAGAAAGCATAGAACATAACTTAATATATCAGAATTTGATTTTATTAGTAGGAATAGAATTTATGAAAAAGTGGACAAAAAATAAAGAAATACTAATAGACTATCTAGAAATATTTGAAAATAAAATCAAAGAAAACTATGGAGAAAATGGAATAAAATATATAGAAGATTTAAAAGAAATATCAATTTTACTAGAAATGAAATTTGACCAAAGAAAAACGACAGAATTTCTAAAATTGAAACAAGAAAATGAAAAAGCGTTAGAAGAAATACAAGACAATGTGAAATTTGTAGAAGAAATAACAAAAGAAAAAAGAAAATTAACAGAACAAATAAAAAATATAGATGAAACAATAAACAACAAAGACTTGTTGCAACAAGAATATATTAGAAGAAATGAAGCCTTACCATTAGAAAAGAAAATATTTAGTATGAGAATATTATCACAACTAATGGCAAAAGAAAGAGAAGAAAAACTAAACAAAATAGAAAAACTAAACAGATTATTAAATCCACAAAATTTTGTTGAATATAAAAGAGAATTAGAGCAAAAGCAAAAATATCTAAAAATATTAGACACAAAAAACATAGAAGAAAAAATAGAAAAACTAAAATTAGAAATGCAAAAAATCTTCATGCAATGTATGAAAATCAAAATTGAAAAAGCACAAACAAAACAAGAAATTCAAAAATTAGTATATGAATATAGATATTATTTAATGATTCCATACAACAAAGAAGGAAAGAGCATTTATGAAATAAATGAACTAGAAAAAATGCAAGAAGACCTAACAAAAACAATACTAGAAAAAACACATAAAACAAAAGTAATACAAAAATTTTCAAAACAAGAAGAAGCAGATTACAAACTAATGAAAAATATATTTACAACAAGAGCAATAAACTTAGAAGAAATATATATAAAATTAACAAAAGAAAAAGATGGATATTTTATACACATATATGATGAAAATAGTTATGAAGAAAAAACAAAATTAGAAATGCAAGAAGAATTAAATAAAAGGCAATTAGAAATAAGATTTAACAAAAAAGTAAAAGCTTTTTATTAAAGGTGCAGTTCTAGCAAAAAACAAAGCCTTACAAAGAACTAGGCAAGAAAGGATGATATAAAATATGAAAATAACATTTTTAGGAGCTACAAAAACAGTAACAGGTTCAAACTATTTAGTAGAAGCTGCAGGAAAGAGATTTTTAGTAGACTGTGGAATGTGGCAAGGAAAAGCAGAACTTGAAGAACAAAACAAGGAAGACTTCAATTATGACCCAGCTCAAATAGACTTTATGCTATTAACACATGCACATATAGACCATTCTGGAAGAATACCAAAATTATATAACGAAGGATTTAAAGGCCCAATATATGCACACAAAGCAACATGTGACCTATGTGCTCTAATGTTGCCAGATAGTGGACATATTCAAGAAATGGAAAATGAATGGAAAAACAGAAAAAGAGTAAGAAAAGGTGAAAAGGAAGTACCACCACTATACACAGCAGAAGAAGCAGCAAAATGTTTAGAAATATTCCAAGAAGTACAATATGATGAAATAATAGAAATAACAAAAGATATACAAGTAAGATTTAATGATGCAGGACACATGTTAGGTTCAAGCATAATAGAACTATGGGTAACAGAAGATGGAAAAACAACAAAAACAGTATTTACAGGAGATTTAGGAAACAATGATATCCCATTACTAGGTGAACCAACAATGATAGAAACTGCAGACACATTAGTAATGGAATCAACATATGGAAGTAGACTACACATAAGAAATGATGAAAAAGCAACAATGTTCTTAGACATAGTATCACAAACACTAGACAATGGTGGAACAGTAGTAATACCATCATTTGCAGTAGGAAGAACACAAGAAATACTATATGAAATAAACAAATTAAAAGACATTATAAAAGATGAAGAATTCAAAAGAAAATACAAAACACTAATGAAAGCATCAGTATATGTAGATAGCCCACTTGCAATATCTGCAACAGAAGTATTTAGAGAAAACACATATCTATTTGATGATGAAGTAAAAGAAGAAATAATGAAAGGTGATAATCCACTAGAATTCCCAGGACTTGAATTTACAAGAACAGCAGATGAATCAAAAGCATTAAATGAAGACCCAAGACCAAGCATAATAATTTCAGCAAGTGGAATGTGTGAAGTTGGAAGAATAAAACATCATTTAAAACATAACCTATGGAATCCAAAATCAACAATACTATTTGTTGGATATCAAGCACCTGGAACATTAGGATATAACATAGTAAATGGAGCTAAAAGAGTAAAAATATTTGGAGAAGAAATTGCAGTAAATGCAAGAGTTGAATATATAGAAGGATATTCAGGTCATGCTGACCAACAAGGATTAATGAACTTTGTATATTCATTTATAAAAAAACCAAAAAATATCTTTTTAGTACATGGTGAACCAGAATCACAAGAAGTGCTAAAAGAAAAATTAGAAACAGAAACAAATATACCAGTAATAATACCAGAATTTGGTGAAACATATGACATTAATGACCAAATTACAATGACACATAAAATACAAAGAAAATCAGGAATACCATCAAGAGCAGAAATATTAGAAAGACTACAAACATTAAAATCAGAAATGGAAGACATGGAAAACTATGTAAAACAAGATGTAGAAAATAAAAACTTAACAGATAGAGACATATTTAGAATAAACGAAAAAGTAAAAGACTTAGAAAAACAAATATTAAACGTAATAGAAGGATAGTACACGAAAGAAAACTTTCCAGCTAGAGTTTGTGCTATTTAGAAGGGAACTAGATAAAAATGGAAAACAAATATTTAAATGAAGCTATAATTGGAAATAAAAATATGATTGCAACATTTACATCAAAAGGTGAACTACAAAGAATGTATTTTCCAAGTAAAGATAACAGGCAATATATAAATTATTTCCATACAGGAGTGCAAATAAATGATTCAGATTTAATATATTTACATGATGATATAAACAATGTATATAAACAATATTATGATACAGACACAAATGTATTAAATACAGAAGTAACTAACACATATTTCAACCTAAAAATGGTCCAAACAGATTTCGTAATGTTAAAAGAAAATGTATTAGTAAAAAAATACATATTTCTAAATGAAGGAAAAATAGACCTAAATACTAAATTTTATATTCATTCTGAATTGCTATCAGACCAAAATAATTTCGTAGGTTGTAAAATTATAGATAATGGAATGATGCAATATGCACATGATTTTGTAGTATCAACATTTGCAAAAGGTGAAAAAATAGTAAAACACCAAATAAATGGAAGTAAAGAAACAATAAAAAGATGTGAAATACAAGATAAAGACTATATTGGAATGTCAAAAGATGCAAGCATTTGCTATGATATAGGAACAATAAAACCACAAGAAAAGAAAGAACTTGAAATATGCATTTTAGTTGATGAAAATAGAAATATATCAGAAATGGAAGATGAAATAGACAGAATAACAAAAATAGATTTAAATAAAGAATATACTCAAACAAAATCATATTGGAGAAAATATGTAAAATCACACAATGGTTTAAATCTAAAAGAACCAGAAAACAGTTATGAAGAAAGAATATTTGAGATATACAAAAGAAGTATATTATTATTTCCACTATTAACAAACCAAGAAACAGGCGGAATAATAGCATCTCCAGAAATAGATGAAAACTTTTCAAAATGTGGTAGATATGCATACTGTTGGCCAAGAGATGCAGTATTTATGACAAAAGCAATGGATATTGTAAAAATGGAAAAAGAAACAGAAAAATTCTATAAAAATTTCTGCAAAAAAACACAAAGTAAAAATGGAATGTGGGAGCAACGATTCTTTACAGATGGAAAACTAGCACCATGCTGGGGATATCAAGTTGATGAAACAGCAAGTGTTGTATATGGAGTATATGAACATTACAAATATGTTAAATCAGAAAAATTCCTAAAAGATAATTTGAAAATGTGTGAAAACGCAGTAGACTTTTTAAAGAAATATATAAAAGATTGGTTAGGAATTGATGGAATAGATGAAATAAGAAAAGATGTTGTAAAAGAAGAAATAGAAGAAGAAACTAAAAAAAGAACAGGAAAAAAACACAAATATCATATAAGTTATGACTTATGGGAAATGTGTGAAGGAATACATCTATATTCAATTGCAAGTATTTATGCAGCATTTGATTGCATGCTAAAGATTTATAAAGAATTAGGAAAAAATACATCAAACTTTGAAAACAATAGACTAAAAGAAGAAAAAGTTCAAAAAACACAAAGAGAACTAGAAAATTTACAAGTGGAATTAAAAAAATATATAAATGAAAATTTATATGATGAACAAAAGAAATCTTATGTAAGAAATGCAGAAGATAGAAAAATGGATATAAGTTTAATTGGAGCAGTTACACCATTTAATGTATTTAAGCCCAAAGAAGCAAAAGTAAGAAATACAATAGAATGTATAAACATGACATTAAGAACATATACAGGTGGTTACCAAAGATTTGAACAAGATGGTTATATGAATGGCAATCCATGGGTAATATCAAATTTGTGGATGACATTATATTATTTACAAACTGGTGAAAAAAGAAAAGCAAAAGAAACTTTTGATTTTGTTATAAAAACAGTTGGAAAACATTATTTTCTTGGTGAACAAGTTGATAATCAAACTTTGAAACCTAATTGGGTTATTGGCCTTGGCTGGTCTCATGCAATGTTTGTTATTGTTTTAGAACAATTATATAAATAGACTAAAATTTTTCCATGCACATTCGTCATTTCATTCAAAGCTTATATATCAAGGATTTCTTTGAGAAATTTTATCAAAAGCATTATCCAGTAACCTAAAATTAATAAATTTATAAAAAAGGGGGTTGAAAACTCCTCTTTTTTGGTATAAAATAATAAAGGTCTATAAAGATAGACAAAAAAACAAAAATAGGGTAACTTTAAACCCTAAATATATTATACAAGGAGGAAATTTTTATGTCAGTAAAAATAGGAATTAATGGATTCGGAAGAATCGGAAACTTATCATTTCAAGCAGCACTTGCAAAGGAAGGGGTAGAAGTAGTAGCAATAAACGATCCATTTATAGATGCAGAATACATGGCTTACATGACAAAATTTGACACTGTACATGGAAGATTTAACGGAACAGTAGAATCAAAAGATGGAGTTTTAGTAGTAAATGGAAAAGAAATAAAAGTATATAATGAAATGGATCCACACAATATCCCATGGGGAGAAATTGGTGTTGACTATGTATTAGAATGCTCAGGAGTATTCACAACAATGGACAAAGCACAAGCTCATATAGATGCAGGAGCTAAAAAAGTAATAATCAGTGCACCATCAAAAGATGCGCCAATGTTTGTTATGGGTGTAAACAACGAAACATATGACCCAAGCATGAACATTGTATCAAACGCATCATGCACAACAAACTGTTTAGCACCACTAGCTAAAGTTATAAACGATAACTTTGGAATTAAAGATGGATTAATGACAACAGTTCACTCAACAACAGCAACACAAAAAACAGTTGATGGAGCTTCTAAAAAAGACTGGAGAGGTGGTAGAGCAGCAGCTGCTAACATAATACCATCATCAACAGGAGCTGCAAAAGCAGTTGGAAAAGTAATACCATCATTAAATGGAAAATTAACAGGTATGTCATTCAGAGTACCAACAGTTGATGTTTCTGTAGTTGACTTAACATGTAACTTAGAAAAACCAACAACAATGGAAGAAATCTGCAAAGTTATGAAACATGCAGCAGAAAACGAAATGAAAGGAATAATTGAATACACAGATGAAGCAGTAGTATCTTCAGACTTCATAAATGACAAACATACATCAATATTTGATGCAACAGCTGGAATTCAATTAACAGATACATTTGTTAAATTAGTAGCATGGTATGATAACGAATGGGGATATTCAAACAAATTAGTTGATTTAGCTTGCTATATAGCTTCAAGATCATAAAAAAATATTTCCTAGCAAAAGTTAGACAATAAAAATAAAATATAAAAAAGAAAAAGAATGCTTGCATAAGTATTCTTTTTTTTATATAATTGCAGTATAAAAAGTTCAAACAAAAGACTAGGGGGATAAAAATGTTATTGAAAAAAGAAAATGGTGTAACTTTAATAGCACTAGCAGTTACAATAATAGTATTATTAATTATTTCAGGAATAACATTAGGAACATTACAAAATAGAGATAATATAGTAAAACAAGCAAAAGACACAGGAGCTTCTGCAGGAAAAGAAAGCATAATAGAAAAAATTGAAGCAGATTTATATCAAGAAAAAGCAAAAACAGGAAAAGTACCAACTAAAGCAGAAATGAAAAAACTAATACAAAACAAAGGATATAACAAAGGAACATTAGGTGATGAGAGCTTTGTTACTAAAGATGGAGAATACACAATTGATTATTCAGAAATTGTAGGTTGGAAAGATAGTGTTGAACCAGGACAAGTTGTTAGTGAAACAAAAAAAGATAATTATATAGATGAAGATGGTAATTGTGCAACTATACCAAAAGGTTTTATAGTGGATAAAATAAAGAACAAGATATCAGAGGGATTAGTTGTTTATAGTACAGATAATAGTGAATTTGTATGGATACCAGTACCAGATATAAATAATATGTCTCAATGTTCAACAGCTGGTGGAAATTGTAATTTACAACTAGAGAATGATAAATTAAAATGTATTAAACATAATAATGAAGAAATAGTTGGAAAGCTATATGCAGTAACTATTGGAGATAGTTTTGGGACAATAAATACAACATATAATGCAGATAGTGCAACTGAAATAAGAGAACCAGCGATAATAAATGACCCTGAAATTAAAGATGACAGCAATATAGATCTTCTTAGTACTGAAACAAGTGACAAAAATGAAGAAGAAAGTGAATATAAAAGTATGGCAACTAGCGTAGCAAAATATGGTGGATTTTATGTTGGACGATATGAAACAAGTTTATCAGATGCTACGGCATCTTCTGAAGGAACAAGTGGAAAAGCACAATCAAAACAAGGAGTGAAACCAGTGACTGCTGGTAATACAGGAGTCGGCTACACATGGCATGGATTATATAAAGTACAAAAAGAGGCATATGAATACACAAATAGCCCCGTAAATAGCAATATGATATGGGGAAGCCAATATGATAGAATTATAAATTGGGCATTAGAAGGAAAAGATAAAGACAAAGTGAAAAGTGAATCGTTGGGGGAAGAAAATAGAACCATTACTGGAAGTGATAAAAATTCAAATGATAGTATAAACAATATTAGAGATTTATGTGGAAATATGAGTGAGGCAACACAAGAAGGTTTTGGAAAGATATATAGACAATTTCGTGGTGGAGATGGAGTAAAAGCAAGTTACCGTGGAACATCTTCACAATCATTGAATACAGATTGGATAGGAAGTAGATTAACATTATATATAAAATAAAACAGAAAAGAGCATTAAAATTTATATTTTAATACTCTTTTTTTGGATAAATTCTAAAGTTATTTACTTTAGGACTAAAAGGGAAAATAAAAATGCAAAAAGCAAAAGAAAGTGGAATTACTTTAGTTGCGTTAGTAATAACCGTAATAGTATTGCTAATTTTATCATCAATAGCAACATATAGTGGATTAAATGTTGTAAAATCTTCAAAATTCACAGTATTTACAACAGAAATGAAAATAATGCAAACTAAAGTAAATGAAATATATCAAAAATATAAAGATGGAAATAGTATTGAAATTGATGGAACAACATATTATGGAGAAAACAAAAAGAGCGAAAACTCTAATTCAACAATACTAGATATAGGACAAGCTTTAGATAGTGTAAGTACACAAGCAAACAAAGTATTTACTGAAAGTGCATCAGGAATAACTAATAAAGATGGCTATAAATATTGGAATAATGAATTAGCGAAAAAATTAGGAATTGAAGGCGTTGATGGAGACTTTTTTGTAAATGTAGAAAAAAGAAGCATTGTAAGCTAGGATGGTTTTACATATACGGGAAAAACATATTATACACTAAGTCAATTGCCAAACAATTTATATAATGTGGAATATGAAAAGCAAGATGAAAATAAGCCTACTTTTGATACAAATGTAAAGAGAATTTCTACAAATAAATGGAAGATAACTATTTCAAATATAAAATACGATGAATATATAGAAAAATGGTATGTAAAATATAAAAAAGAAGGTCAAGAAAATTGGCAAACAAGTGAAGATATGAATTTTACAGTATCAGAAAGTGGAAAATATATTATAAAAATAGATAATGAAGAAATATCATCAGAAGAAAAACAATAATTTGTGGGAGTGTTAATACCAGGATCAATGGCAGATTTAACCCAAAAAGATAATTATACAGATGAAAATGGAGAAAAAGCAACTATACCAGAAGGATTTACAATATCAAGAATACCGGAAGAATCTAATGTTTCAGATGGATTAGTAATATATGATATACCAGAATCAGAAGTAGAAAATGTAGATTGGAGTAAAAAGACAGAATATGGTAATTATGAAGTAAAAACAAAATATAACCAATATGTATGGATACCATGTACTGTAAACCAAGATGAAAACAAACTACAATACAACTGTAATGTTGCTATAAATACGGTAAAAGATATATTAGGGAATGCTATAAAAAAATCAGGCGAAATAAAACTATTAAATACAGGAGTAACTACACAACAAAGCAATATTTATGACATGACTGGAAATGTGGCGGAACAAACAACAGAATCAAATCCATTGGAATCAGTACAAGAATTTAAAATAGTTAGAGGAAATTCTTTTCGAGGAGAAAGTGCATCTGGATCACGTGCAGATCATACTATGAAAAGCGAATATCATAATATTTGCGACTTTGTAGGTTTTAGAAGTACAATTTTTATAAAATAACAAAAGAATTCACAAATGAATATTCTAGAATAACTTTATTTATGCATAATGTGACAAAAAATCAGCTAGAACACTTGAAAAGTGTTCTTTTTTGCGGTAAAATATGTATGCAAATAAAAAAGCGAAAAATGGATAAAATAAAACAAGCTTATAAAAGCCAAAAATAAGGGAGGAAAAATAAATGAATAAAAAAACAATCAAAGACATTGATTTAAAAGGAAAAAAAGTCCTAGTAAGATGTGACTTCAACGTACCAATGGACGAAAACAAAAACATAACAGACAACACAAGAATAGTAGCAGCATTACCAACAATAAAATACCTACTAGAAAATAATTGTGCTGTTATTTTATGCTCACACTTAGGAAGACCAAAGGGAGAATTTAAACCAGAATTCTCATTAGCACCAGTTGCAAAAGAACTATCAAAATTACTAGATAAAGAAGTAATAATGGCAAAAGATGTTGTAGGAGAAGATGCAAACAAAAAAGCAAAAGAACTACAAGCAGGACAAGTAATGTTATTAGAAAATGTAAGATATCATAGAGAAGAAACAGACAATGATCCAGAGTTTGCTAAAAAATTAGCAGACATGGCAGAAATATATGTAAATGATGCATTTGGAGCTGCACATAGAGCACATGCTTCAACAGCAGGAGTAGCACAATACTTACCAGCAGTATCAGGATTTTTAATAGAAAAAGAACTAAAATTCTTAGGAAATGCACTAAACAATCCAGAAAGACCATTTGTAGCAATACTAGGAGGAGCAAAAGTATCTGACAAAATAGGGGTAATAGACAGTTTACTAGAAAAAGTAGATACATTAATAATTGGTGGAGGAATGGCATATACATTCTTTAAAGCACAAGGATATGAAGTTGGAAATTCAATATGTGAATTAGACAAATTAGACCTAGCAAAAGAAGCAATGGCAAAAGCCAAAGAAAAAGGTGTAAAACTAATGCTTCCAGTAGACACAAAAATAGGAAAAGAATTTAAACCAGATACAGAAAGCAAAACAGTTGCATGGACAGAAATTCCAGAAGGTTGGGAAGGATTTGACATTGGAGAAAAATCAATAGAAATGTTCACAGAAGAAATCAAAAATGCAAAAACAGTAGTATGGAATGGACCAGTAGGACTATTTGAATTTGACCAATTTGCAATTGGAACAAATGCAATAGCAAAAACACTATCAGAAATTGATGCAACAACAATTATAGGTGGTGGAGATTCAGCAGCAGCTGTAAAAAAAGCAGGATTACAAGATAAAATGACACACATCTCAACAGGTGGTGGAGCATCACTAGAATTCTTAGAAGGTAAAAAACTACCAGGAATAGAATGTTTACAAGACAAATAAATCGAGAGAGGAATGAAAAATATGAGAAAAAAAGTAATTGCAGGAAACTGGAAAATGAACATGCTTCCAAATGAAGCAATGAAATTTATAGAAGATTTAGCACCATTAGTAAAAGACACAGAACATGAAGTAATACTATGTGTGCCATATACAGACCTATTTTATGCACTACTAACAGTACAAGGAACAAACATAAAAATAGGAGCTCAAAACATGCACTTTGAAGAAAAAGGAGCATATACAGGAGAAGTTTCAGGAGAAATGTTAAAATCAATAAATGTAGAATATGTAATAATAGGACATTCAGAAAGAAGACAATATTTTGCTGAAACAGATGAAACTGTAAACAAAAAAATAAAAGCAGCATTTAAATATGGACTAAAACCAATAGTATGTGTTGGAGAAACATTAGAAGAAAAAGAAGCTGGGAAAACAGCTGAAATCATAACAAATCAAACAAAACTTGCATTAGAAGGACTAACAAATGAGCAAGTTGAAAACACAATAATAGCATATGAACCAATATGGGCAATTGGAACAGGAAAAACAGCAACAAGTGAAGATGCAAACAATTCAATAAAAGAAATAAGAAATAAAATTGCTGAAATCTATGGACAAGACACAGCTTCAAGAGTTATAATACAATATGGCGGAAGTGTAAAAAGCACAAATGCAAAAGAACTATTTGAAATGTCAGACATAGATGGAGGGCTAGTTGGAGGAGCCAGCTTAAAAGCAGAAGAATTCAGTAAAATAGTAAATTACTAAAAAGGACGGTAAATGTAGAAATGAAAGATAAATTAACAATGTTAATGATATTAGATGGTTTTGGAGACAATCCAAATAAAGATGGAAATGCAATAAAAATGGCAAAAACACCTAATATTGATAGACTAATGAAAAAATACTCTAATGTAGACATAGGAACAAGTGGACTAGCAGTTGGACTACCAGAAGGACAAATGGGAAATTCAGAAGTTGGACACACAAATATTGGAGCAGGAAGAATTGTATATCAAGAATTAACAAGAATAACAAAATCAATAGAAGATGGAGACTTCTTCTCAAACCCAGAATTTATAGCAGCAATTGAAAACTGCAAGAAAAACAACTCAAAATTACACATACTAGGACTTGTATCAGATGGTGGAGTTCATAGTCACAACAGACACTTATATGGACTTCTAGAAATGGCAAAAAGAAGAGACTTTGAAGATGTATATGTACATTGTTTCTTAGATGGTAGAGATACACCACCAGCATCAGCAGAAAGTTATATACTAAAATTACAAGACAAAATGAACGAAAAAGGTGTTGGAAAAATAGCAAGTCTATCTGGAAGATTCTATGCAATGGATAGAGATAAAAGATGGCAAAGAGTTCAAAAGTGTTATGATGCACTAGTAAATGGTAAAGGAAATAAAGCTAGCAGTAGTATAAAAGCCATTGAAGACTCATACCAAAAAGAAGTATTTGATGAATTCGTAGAACCTACAGTAATATGCAATGGAGATGAACCAGTAGCAACAATAGGAAAAAATGATTCAGTAATATTCTTCAACTTCAGACCAGACAGAGCAAGAGAAATAACAAGAGCAATTGTAGATCCAGACTTTGATGGATTTGAAACAAAAAAAGACTTAAACACATATTTCGTATGTTTCACAAGTTATGATGAAACAATGCCAAATGTACACATTGCATTCAAAAAAGAACCACTAAAAAATACGTTTGGAGAATATATAAGTGATAAAGGATATACACAACTAAGAATAGCAGAAACAGAAAAATACGCACATGTTACATTCTTCTTTAATGGTGGAGAAGAAAAACAATATGAAGGAGAAGACAGAATATTAGTACCATCACCAAAAGTAGAAACATATGACATGAAACCAGAAATGAGTGCATATGAAGTAACAGACAAAGTATTAGAAGCAATATCACAAGACAAATATGATGCAATAATTTTAAATTATGCAAATACAGACATGGTAGGACACACAGGAAGCTTAGCAGCTGCAATAAAAGCAGTAGAAGCAGTAGATGAATGTGTAGGAAAAGTAGTAAAACTAGTAGAAGAAAAACAAGGAAATCTACTAATAACTGCAGACCATGGAAATGCAGAACAAATGATAGACTACAAAACAGGAGAACCACACACAGCACATACAACAAATCCTGTACCATTAATTTTGGTAACAGCAAATGAAAAACTAAAATTAAAATCAGGTGGAAAATTAGCAGATTTAGCACCAACAATGCTTGATTTAATGAATCTTGAAAAACCAGAAGAAATGACAGGAACAAGTTTATTAGATAAGGAATAAAAGGGATATGTTAAATCATACTAAAAAGATAAAACAAATCTATGAAAACATACAAAAAGAACTATTTTATATGATACCAGAAAAATGGGATAAATTGTATTTATATAGTTCCATAATAGATATGCCAGATGGAAAAAAGACAGGGGAACTATATTTTTACTACATTCCAAAAGGAATATTAAAGAAAAAGCCAGTAAATGTTTATGAAATACCAAACAAATTCAATCTAGATGAAAATGAATATTTAGCATTAGTAAAATATCTATATGAAGGAATAAAACAAGTAAGAGAAGAATTCAGAAAATCCGAAATAACAGGAGAATTATGGTCAAACATAACAATAACAATTCAAAACTTGAAATTCAAAGTAGAATATAACTATGAAGACTTGTTAAATAGCTATTTTAACAATTATGAAAGACACATAATTTGGAGATATGAATATTTAGGTATTGGTCAAGAACAAGTAAACAAAAAAGACAGAGAAATATTAGAAAGATATTTCAAAGGAGCAAAAGAACCAGTAAAAAAAGACATTTATGAAGCTGGAATTTATATAAAAGATGTTGGAAATCAAATAGGCTATAACACAGAAGAAATAGAAAAGCCCAAAGAACCACAAGAACCTAAAAAAAGAAGAAAAAATCAAATATTATTATCAGAAGAAGAAATTAAGAAAATGAAAAATCAGGGTAGAGATTAAAAAATCTACCCCTAAAGTATGTTATTAAATTTTAGGATAAATCCTAAACATATAAATAAACGCGGAACAAAATCAAAAATTGAAAGGAGCTAATAAAAATGATTTATTCAAAAGAATTAGAAGGAATGTGTACAGTAGCAAAAGGAGTTAACCATGGACCAGCACCAATTCCAGAAGAAGGAAAATGGGTAAAAGCAAAAGAAATAAAAGACATTTCAGGTTTAACACATGGTATAGGTTGGTGTGCACCACAACAAGGAGCTTGTAAATTAACATTAAATGTTAAAGATGGAATAATCCAAGAAGCTTTAATAGAAACAGTAGGATGTTCAGGAATGACACACTCAGCAGCAATGGCAGGAGAAATATTAACAGGAAAAACAATATTAGAAGCATTAAACACAGACTTAGTATGTGATGCTATAAAT
>OLNW01001286.1_pt1 | contig 25181 bp, 25 predicted proteins | sample 1672121 | NCBI WGS metagenome assembly OLNW01 (sample SAMEA3136648, study PRJEB25190) | human gut metagenome
TCGTTCTCGTTGCCGTGGTGGTGCTGAGCGTTTTGTTCTACCGCCCCTTCTGCAAGTGGATTTGTCCGCTCGGCGCATTCTATGGGCTCATGAACAAGGTGTCCTTGCTGGGAATTCGAGTCGATGCATGCAAATGCATCTCGTGCGGCACGTGCTCGAAGGTTTGCCAGATGGACGTCGATGCGACCCGCGCGCCCAACCATGCCGAATGTATCCGGTGCGGAAAGTGCATCGGAGCCTGTCCTGTCGATGCCATCAGCTATCGCTACGGCCTGGATGTGTCGGCAGAAAAGCTCCCCCTGACCGCCGATAAAAAGTAAAACAAGCTTCGACAAAACGGAGGAATGACCATGAAGCTTTCTAAGATTGCGGCCCTGTTTATGGTGTCGGTACTGGCCTTGTGTCTTGTGGCGTGCTCGGCGCCCGGTGGCAACGCGAGCGAATCTGCGAGCTCCGATCCTAAGATCGCGGAGCTCATTGCACAAGAGCCGGCCAACGCCGACGAAGCAGCCGAACTGTACGCGAAACTCATGCAAAAGGAGAACGATATCCTTTCAAGCGATAGCGCGCTGTGGGAAAAGGTGTTTCTTGCCGCCAACAAGGATATGCCGATGATCGAGGATGGCGGCAATTACGGCGATTTCCTGCTCAAGACCATCGATGGCGCCAAGGATGAGTTTACGGCGGATGAGCTTAAAACGCTCAAGGCCGGCGCGCAACAGATCAAGGAGATCGAGGACAAGCTCGAGAGCCTGGAGAAGGAGTTCCCTGGCTGTGGAAGCACGCCGAGCGCAGGCGAGAGCGTCGACGCTTCGACCGCGGGCATGACGGCTGGCACCAATGCTTCGAGCGAGGCGACGAAGTTCCCCAGCTTTACGGGCAAGGACCTGGACGGCAACGACGTGAGCAGCGACGAGCTGTTCTCTAAGAACAAGGTCACCGTCATGAACTTTTGGTTTACCACTTGCAAGCCGTGCGTGGGCGAGCTGGGCGATCTGGAGCAGCTGAACAAAGAGCTTGCCGAGAAGGGCGGTCAGGTCGTGGGCGTCAATTCCTTTACGCTCGATGGCAACAAGGACGAGATTGCAGATGCTAAGGATGTACTGAACAAGAAAGGCGTGACGTACAAGAACATCTGGTTCAAGTCTGACAGCGAGGCTGGCAAGTTCACGTCAAACCTGTTCTCGTTCCCGACCACCTACGTTATCGACCAGAACGGCAACATCGTAGGGGAGCCCATCGTGGGCGCCATCAGCTCCGCCGAGCAGCGCGCGGCGCTTGATAAACTCATCGATCAGGCGATTGCGAATAGCGAGCAGTAAAAATAGCGTTAAGCATGGCGAGGGTCGTGTGTCGCTGTGCGAAGTAGTCCGTTGCTCTGTAAGATAGGCTCTACCGTAAAGAGGTCCCGTTCGAGTTATTTGCCTCGCTCCGCCAGACCTGGCTGTATCGCCTCTAGGCTTTCACCGGGGCCGCGCCCTTCTCAAAGGTATTATCTCAAGCAATAGGAGAGGATTTGCAGATACCGCACTGCCCTGCCCTGTCCTTTCCTTGGCAAGGGCAGCGTGATCCTACGCAAAGAATTTCTAGTAAAGCCGTGACCTACCGTGATCCATGAAAACGCCTCTGATAACCCAAAAAACCGTGACCAAAATTTGACCCCATGGATTCGCGGCAATTTTTGAGACTGGATGTAAATGGGACGAACTGGAGCAAACTGCGGCAAACTGGAACAAACTGGAGAGAGCTTTTTACTATTGAGTGGGAATAGCGGGAATACGTGCAACATACGTGCATGACAACCTAGACAGTACCCATGGTGCACTGCATCATGGGTACTGTCTTTGTCTATGGGAGCAGGTCATGGCGGATTCCGGTCGCCACGCGACGGATATCCGTCGCGCCATGACGGATTCCAGGAACATACCGCCAAACGCATAATGTTGCGATAATATTGACTCGCATAATATTGCGAACTATCATAATCGCAAAATGATGCGAAAGAATAATTCACCTGAGATGGGAGGATATCCATGGTCGACGCGCTGGAGATAGGCTACGCCATAAAGGACAGGCGCGCTGAATTGGGAATGACCCAGGCTCAGCTGGCAGAGGCTGCGGGCGTGTCGAAGCGCTGCCTTTGGTCGCTGGAGCTGGGACAAAACCCCGGCGTGCAGCTGGACAAGCTCACCGCCGTGCTCAGGGCCCTGGGGCTGGGGCTGGAGCTGACCGTCGGGAACCCCTCAGATGAGCCGCAAGCTGAGCAGTTGGGTATCGGAGGGCCTGCGGCTCGCGACGATGCCTCCTCAGGCGCTCTCTCCATCCTGACGGGAGGTGCGCGATGACGGCCGGCGCCCTCGACGTGCTCATCGCCGGAAAGCTCGCAGAAACCCTTTCCCAGGACGGGGCCGGCTCGCTTTCCTTCGCCTACGAGAGAGACTACCGCGGTGTTCCGTTGTCGTCGTCCATGCCGCTTTCCACCAGGCCCTACCGGGACAAGGTCGTGCTGCCCTACCTCTGGGGGCTTTTGCCGGAGGACCCGGCTGCGAGAAGGCATGTCGCCGCCGACGCCGGCATCTCTCCCAACAACCCCTTCGCGCTCCTCGGCGTCATCGGCCTGGACTGCCCCGGCGCGGTGCAGTTCGTCCCCCAGGGTTCCGACGCCTGCCGCGATGAGCGCCTCGTTGCCGTGAGCGGTGCCGAAATTGCCCGGAGGCTGGCTACGTCAGCCTCTTCTTCGAATCTAACCCGAACAAGATCAGGAAGTTCATGTTCCCAGGTACGTTCTACCAGGGATTACTGCAGCTTAGGTGATACGCAATGAATGAAGTCATCGAGTCAATCGAAGATGCCTTGGATAAGGAATGCCGGATTCCTGCGCTTGCTCTAGCATTGACTTTGCCAGATACTTGCGGCTCGATAGAGTATCCGGAAATGGTCAACAACAAGGGTCGACGTCTCTCTAAAAGACAATATTTGGCTTGGTTCAAAGAGCATGTCGAACATCGATTTGCGGATCATACCGGATTCGACGACAAAGGCAATGCCCTCCGTCCGTACTTTAATGCGGACATGTGCTATCAGCTTCGCTGTGCGATCCTGCATTCATCAAACGACGACATCGACTTTGAGTATGGCGACTGCAAAAAAGAATTTAAATGCCACTATGACTTCGAGCTTAGAGTAAATGCTTGCAATAGCTATGGGGAAATTTGGGCAAGCGGCGCTAACGCCAATGAGCGAGCACGTTTAATTCGCGTATGCATAGATGTCAAAAACCTATGTGAAGCATTATGCGAGGAAGCTTTGACGTACCTACACACGGTCAAAAAGGAGCAACTAGCGAATCATCGTGTAAGAATTGTTGATGTAACAAAATACTGTCAACTGATCGATGATACGCGAAGAGATCCAAGGTAAATCTAGGGATGATTTAGAGGTTCAACATTGGCATACATAAAGGCACTCCATATCGAAGGACTCAAGAAGTTCACTCGTTTGGATGTTACGTTTAACGAGCATATGAACATTCTTGTTGGAGAGAACGAAGCCGGAAAGAGCACCATTCTCGAAGCAATCAAAATTGTGCTTAATCAGCAATATCGCAATGCTGAGAAAACGACCTTGCATGATTTGTTTAACACGAAATCGGTTGACGCATTCAGGGCAAATCCCTCGGTCGAGACTCTTCCTTGTATTCTTATCGAAATCGAACTCGATCTTAGCAATTACCAGAAAGATGCCTCGTATTTCTACGGTGAGGCATACGGCGAAAAGGCGCAAAAGCAAGAGAAGTTCGGCGTCCGTTTCGAATGTAGTTTTGACAAAACCCTGGGATCAGGTGTTGAGGATTTTGTACGAGACGGCAATATTCCCTACGAATACTATTCACTTACATGGAAGACATTCGCCAACCTTCCTTACACTTCTATCAAGCGGCCTATGGGACTTATAGGGATAGACACATCCGGAGGAAATACCGCTTCTTCCTTCAACCAATACAACAAGGCGTTGTTTGTTAGCAAATACGATGAAACCACCAGAGCGAAAGCGAAAAATGAATTTCGTGCAAATGTCGATAACGCTCTTGAGCTGACCAACCTTCCTCCTGTTCGAGAAAATGCGAGGTTTGGTATAGACAGCAAGAAGGTGGTCCTCGAAAGCGTGCTGTCGGTTTTCGAAGATTCCGTTGCTCTTGAGAATCGCGGAAGTGGGATGGAAAATCTCATAAAGACGCAGATCGCCTTGGATAGGCATAGTGGACTCGACTCTATCCTAATCGAGGAGCCGGAAAATCATCTAGGGTTCTCCAACCTTCGAAAAATGCTGCAAGAGATATCCGACAAGCAAAATGAATCGCAAATCATCATTGCCACACACAACAGCATGATTGCAAGTAGATTGAACCTGAACAACATATTGTGGATTGGTGCGGATGGAATTGTTCGTTCGCTCGCAAGCGTGAGCAGTGAAACCGCAAAGTTCTTTGTCAAAGCCAACGACAATGGGCTTCTTCGGCTGCTGCTGGCAGAGAACATCATCCTTGTCGAAGGACCTACCGAAGCGTTACTGGTTCCTGAATTCTATGAGCAAATCACAGGTCATACGACCGAGGCCGACGGCATTGTAGTAATTTCATGCAATGGAATCTCTTACAAGAGATACTTAGATGTCGCGAAATCAGCGAAAAAGAAAATCGCCGTTATTACCGATAACGATGGCAAGTTGGGCAGGATCAACCAAGCTCAGCAGTTTAATGAAGAAAATTACGATCAACATATTTTTATGGGTTACACAATCGACGACTGGACGTGGGAGGCGTGCATCCTGGCAATCAACGAGGAGGAGTTAGAGGACATCGTTAAAGTCAAGGACGATTCCCGCTATCTATTCCATGGGAAAGACTACGGCCCCGTCCTTGGGAAGATGCTCAATAACAAAGTCGACACAGCATATGAAATGCTTACTTCTGAAAAAGTCTTTGCAGTTCCGCAATATGTACAGGATGCGATAACATGGCTAGGCGAGTAATTCTGGCCGTTGCTGGAGCTGGCAAGACTTATCACCTCTGCCATAGCATAAATCCATCAAAACGAAATCTCATACTTGCGTATACCAAAGAGAATGTTCACAACATTCAACGAGAATTATTGGATGCTTATGGTGCGATTCCGTCGGGGACAAAAGTTTCCACTTTCGATTCCTTCGTGTATCACGAAATCGTTCTCCCGTACGAGCCCAGTATCGTGATCCATTACGAGCACCCTGAATTTAGCGGCAAGGGCATCACGATGCAAAGCCCTCCACCTCAGACTATTCAGCACGGGCGATCGTTTATAAAGAATCCTTCTTACATCAAGAAGGATCGTCTAGGCCATTACGTTAATTTGCGAGGCCATTATTATTGTGCAAATCTTTCTGAGTTGGTCATGTCCTTGGGTCTTGGAAAACAATCACTTGTTTCCAGAGTTTCGGCTCGACTTAATCGATTTTACGATTCGGTGTACATTGACGAGTTCCAGGATTTTCGAGAGCACGATTACGATTTGATAATAGCCCTATCGAAAAAGCTCAACGATGTACTCTTTGTTGGAGATTATTACCAACACTCTGTATCAGCGGTCAACAATGCGGGCAAGCCATTTTCAAAAAAGGGCAAGAAGACAATTTCGTACGGTGAGTACGTTAAAGAGCTTCAGGGACTAGGTTTTGAAGTTGACACTACGAGCTTGAATCAATCTAGACGCTGCCCAGCGGAAATCTGCGATTTCGTTTCCGAGAAACTTCACATAGATATCAGCTCCTGCGCTGGGCATCGAGGATCGGTTGTCTGGCTTAATGAAGTTCAGGCAAAGGCCGTATTGCAGAACGATGAAATCTTGAAACTCGTGTACAAAGAATCTAGTTCGTATCCGTTTCGCTCAATGAATTGGTCGTATTCAAAAGGTGATACCGTAGATGAGTCCTGCGTAATCCTCACCGCAAGACTGGAAGGGCTTGACCTTACTGACTTCTCTCCTGAAGAAATATCCAGGCAGACATTGAACAAGCTATATGTTGCGTTAACACGAAGCCGCAAAACCCTATTCTTGATAAAACCGTCTGTCTTCAGTGAGATAAAGGTCGAATTGTTTGATGCAATATAGTTGCCAGTTGGCTCTTTTCGTCTTCTTGATGGCTCGTAGATGCCCGCCCCGCAGAGCAGGTACCCGTCATCGAGGCTGTCGCACATGCCAGTCAGCTGCATGACCTTGTTGAGTTTGGCGACGGCTTTTGCGATGTCCATGCGGCCATTGGTTGCTGCTCGCAGTTTGCCATGACCCGCCGTGACCCGCGCAATTGCTTCGAATGACCCGAAAGACCGTGACCCAGATTTGACCCCATGGAATTCCGTCAATTTTTGGGACTGAGTGTAAATAGGACAAACTGGGGCAAACCACAGCAAACCAGAACAAACTAGAGATAGCTTTTGACTATTAAGTGAGAATAAAGCAGAGGGCGAAATACTCTTTCAAGTTTGACTCAAATTACATCGTTTCAGCAGGTCAATAGTGGTGTGTCGAGATTTTCGACACACCACTATTTCACGAAAAAGAGCACTCCTTTCATGACTTTTCTTCCATGAATTCTTCCATGGAAACCCACTAGGGGTGCTCCTGTATTTATACGAAAACTGATGAAAGGAGCCACGATGATGAACGAATCGAAGATGAGCGGGCTCACCCAGGCCGAAGACATAGCCTACTTCCGCGCGGACCTCTGCCTGAACTCGCCGGAGAGCTATTCGCTCGAGGAGAAGAAAGAGATCTGCAACGTCATGATGGCCACGAGCAAGGCCGTGCTCGATGCGATACGCGAGGACTTCGAGCAGATGCTCCCGAACGCCCGGGCCAAGCTCCTGGACATGCTGTACCAGTCCGGAGCCGAGAGCCCAGAGTGGTGGTGGGACGTCCTCGTGGGGGGACGGTGAACCGCATTACAACAAGTTGGAGCCACTAAGCTAATATCCGCCCATCGAAGCAAGGAAGGCCGCTTATCAGCTTGCGACAAGCGGCCTTCCTGTTTATCTGGGAGACTATGGCCTATGTGCGTTCGCCTCAATCGTCTTCTGGAAAGCATCGAGCTCTTTTGCTCGTACGTAATAACCAAGATTGATCATTAGATTAGTTTGGGAGCGGACAACCATTTGGGTCGGCGCATCGTGAATCTCGAACTTGCCGTCGGCGGTGTACTGTGGTCCAGCGAACAAAACGCCCAAGAAGATGATTCTCGACACTCCGACGGTCATGCTTCCATGTCTATCCTGATAGGAACCCTCGTCAAGGATATAGATCGGCGAACCGGATGAGCCGGGAAAACAGGCAATGTCAACAAGGCCAACGCCTGGGGTATTGAAGTCATATGCTGGATGTGAAGCTGTATAGCCGTGCCGGAATATAGGAAGGTTGTTAACGGTATCCCAGAGTCCAATCGGATAGCCAACCATCGTAATTGACTCAACAGCGCGTAAATCCCTAAGCTTTTCAGGGGTCGCCATAATGCTCATGTCGTTGGCGATATAGAAAACGTCTTTGCCAGTTACCTGCTTTACTGCACGGAACACGGGTGCAGCGAAACAGAAGCAGAGGTCGTGCGTGGGATGGAAGACCCACTTTGCCGCATAAGTGACCCTAAAGCTCTCGCTGGTACCATGGCTCCCGTCATCAAGATGAACGAAGAAAGTCATCTCCTCATCAGGATTGTTGTTCACTACATGCTTGTTGGTAATAATTGTCGGGCAAACATCATTGCCAACAGTGAAATTGAAGTAGAAGCCAGTCCCACAGCTGCCATTATTGGCTTCGAGGCGGACGGTGTTAAACAGTAGTTGTTCGGACAAGCATTCAGGTTTCATAGGCACTCCGTAACTCGAGGTAGTGAAGAACATTATCTCACGCCTGCAAGATATCTATTCATCAGCTTCTCAAATTATCTTTAGTAACGCGGAAGGCCGCCTATCGATAGGTGGCCTTCCGCGTTACCTGTCCTCATATGTCCTTCGGCGTCGTCGTACCCCTCGACGAGCGGGACCAGCGGCAGCAGAGCGAGCACCAGAAGAAGGCATCCAGGGATCCCGAAGAGTCACTCTGCCTGCTCTCCCAGCCACCGAAGGCTCGATCTCATGACAGCACCTCGTTCACGCGGGCCTGGATGAATCTGAATCTACCCCGATTCCGTTGACATCCTTTACGCCGCCTTCGGGCGGCCGTCTTCCTTAGGCCAATTGGCCCCTTCGAACTCGGCGGGGCTCAAATAGCCCAGCGCCGAATGTATCCTCGCCCTGTTGTAGACGACCTCGATGTACTCGAACAGATCCAGCGCCGCCTCCTCGCGCGTGGCATACGTCTGCGCGTGCACGCATTCCGACTTCACGATGCCCATGAGCGATTCCATGGCGGCGTTGTCCCACGGCGACGAGATCGACCCCTGGATTGGCAACCCTTTCCTGGACAAATTTCAGAGAGCCAGGCCCGCTTTTCTGAACTCGACCGGGCTCATGCAGCCAAGCGTCGAGTGGATTCTGAAGTTGTTGTACCAGTGGACGTAGTCCGACAGCTTGACCTGCAACTCGCGGGTGTTCGCGAACGACTCGCGGTACGCGAACTCGGCCTTCGGCATCTTGTTGGCCGATTCGTCCACGCGCTGTCGTAGGGACGCCCCTTCTTGGAGGGCGACCGCCTCACGTCGAAGGCGTCGAGCAGGCAGTCGATCTTAGCGTTGTCGAATTCGCTGCCGCGGTCCGTATGGAGCACCTCGATGTCGGAAATCGGGAAATCCAGGGTCGCGAAGGCCGATCTGACCAGGTCCGCGTCTTTCCTTGGGCCGGCGGAATGGCCCACTGTCTCTCGGTTGCGCAGGTCGACGAGCAGGCAGACGCAGCTCCATCCGCCGCCGACGCGCACGTACGTCGGGTCGCTGCACACGTGCGTGCGCGGGGCGCGCCCCCGGAAGCCCCGCGCCGCGATGTTGGGCGCATCGGCTTCGCTGGGCTTGCCGGGATGGACCTTGAGTCTCTTCCCGCCGTAGGCGCTCGACAAGCCGTTTTCCCTCATGATACGGCAGGTCCTGCGCCTGCCGACCGTTTTGCCCGACCTAGCCAGCGCCGCCTTTGTCTCGCGCGGGCCGTCAGCACGTCGGGCCCGATGGGGTCGGGCGCCTTCGGCGCGCCCGCCCGCGAGCGCATGGCGCAGCAGGTCGACCTTGGCACGCCGAGGATACCGCGTTGCGCAGATACCGGGCAGCGGCCGGCGTTCGCCGCTGTCACCGTCGCTTTCGTGCGAATATCAGCGCCGCTTGCTTTAAAACGTCGACCTCCATGCGCAGCCTGCGGCTCTCGCGCTCGAGCTCGATGGCCCTCGCCCGGTCGGGCGTGCGGCTGTCGGCCGCGTGGGGCGATCCGGTGGCGTTTGTCGACGTTGTCCGCCTACACACGGTCGACCTTCCCAGGTCGTGCTCGGCCATGATCTCGCTCATGGGCTTGCCGGCGTTGCGCAGCTCGACGACCTGCCGCTTGAAATCGTCGCTGAAACGCCGAGGGTGCTTGGGGTCTGCCATGGCTCTCTCCGTTCGAAATGGCCCTCACGGAACTGTCCAGCTTAGTGTAGCCAATCCATGATGACCTCCGTTTGTTCGCGGCCGGCCCCTTTGGCCTGCCTTGTGATCCGGAAGCCGCTCAGGTTCTGGCCGAGGGCAAGGATTCAAGCGAAAACCCAGCAGGGCCCGAGTTTTGCGCAGCAAAAATTTTTCGCGCCTTGCCCGCTGAGCCTGGTTCTGAGCGAGTGTGGCGGAGCCAAGGAAGGCGAAGGAGGACGTCCCGGCAGGAGGGGGTTCTGCGCAATGGACTCAGCGTGGCTGGATGGCCTACCTGCTACGAGTGCGAATTCGAGCTGAAAACGATTGGGTCGAACGAGGCAACCAGAGCGATTGCCTGCATGACGAAGACTTGGTTTCACCGGCCATCGCCACAGGCGGCGTCGATTCGAGGGTTTGCAAGGTCGCGCTGAGAGCTTGCGGCAGCATGCCGACTCGGCAACACAACCAGAGACGTTCCCAGCTTCTCCATCGACTTGCACGTGAGCACAAGGATACGTGGCGCCACTCGCCTTCATTGCGGGAGCTATATCGACCCAACTGGTCCTGTAGAAGCCGATGGCCAAGGTCCAGCTGTGGCTCTTCCGCGCAAAAGGTCGTTTCCCATGATTCGCTCTCAAGCCCACCGCCCCGCTTATCCAATGCGGTAGGAAAATGTGCAGTAGTTTCTCGCTGATGCAGCCTCGCATGTCCATTTTGTTGGACATGCGAGCGAATACATATGCATTAGTATCTGATTATTCGATCCGCAGGAAGGTCGAGAGTCTCGCTGTCCATAAATTGATGGTAAAGTATTGTGTACAGTTTTTTGCACCCTATTTGAGACGGGGCCATTTTGGTAAACGAAAACGACCTTCGCAAACATGTGCTTGTCGGCAGGAAGACCGAACGCATTGTATTCGCTGTAACTCCTGAAATGAAATCGGCAATGGAGCGTATCGCAAGCGAGAAGGGGACGAGCGTTTCGGCAATGCTCACTCAGCTTGCCACGGATGAAGTACTGGCGAACGCCGAGTTGTTCGAGGAGAGTGAATAGTGTCTGACACGACATATAAAGCGATTGACCTCTTTGCTGGAATAGGCGGAATTCGCATGGGTTTCGACCAGGCATTCGGCAAGAAAATCGAGACAGTATTCGTGAGTGAGTTCGACGAGCCCGCTCAGAAGACGTACCGCGCGAACTTCGACGACCCGTTTGACATCTCTGGAGACATCACGCAAATTGAGGCTTCGCAAGTTCCCGACTTCGACATCTGCCTTGCGGGGTTTCCCTGTCAGGCCTTCAGCCTGGCTGGCAAGAGAAAGGGCTTTGACGACGATTACAAGGGCCGAGCCCGGGGAACCCTGTTCTTCGACATGCTGAGAATCTGCACCGACAGGGACAACAAGCCCAAAGTGATTTTCTGCGAGAATGTCAAAGGACTGCCCATCCACGATCGCGGTAGGACCTTTGAGACCATCCTCGGCGCCCTTCGGGAAGAGGGCTATGTACCGTTTTACAAAGTGCTTAACTCCAAGAATTTCGGGGTGCCACAGAACCGCGAGCGCATCTACATAGTCGCCTTCAGGGAAGACATCGCCCCTGAAACGTTCGACTTCCCCACGCATGCGGGCAAGAAGAAGACTATCGAAGACATTTTGGACGATGCGCCTATCAGCTCGAAGTACTACCTGTCTGACGTCTATATGGAGACCCTGCGAAGGCATCGAGCCCATCATGAAGCGTTGGGACACGGATTCGGCTACGAGATCAGGGAGCTCAACGGCATCGCCGGCGCCATCGTCTGCGGAGGCATGGGGCGCGAGAGGAACCTAATCATCGACCACAGAGAACATTCGATGACTCCCGTCACGAACATCAAGGGGGAGATCAACAAGGAGGACATCCGGAAGATGACGCCGCGCGAATGGGCGCGCCTCCAGGGATTTCCCGACAGCTTTAATCTCACACTCGCTGATACTCAACTATACAAGCAATTCGGAAATTCAGTAACAGTGCCGGTAATCAAAGCGATCGCCAATAGGATAAAGGAGGAGCTCAATGCTCACGGGGAATAGAGGGGAATGGAGCGAGGTGTATGCGTTTCTGCGCATCCTCTCAGACGGCGAGATAAAGCCAGCAGATGCAAATCTTGATGAGCTCTGCGATGAGCCTTCTATTCCAGTTATCAAGATAGTCCGCGAAGAGAAGCACTCTCCGAGAATCAATTACTACGTCGGCAGCATCGTCCACGCTAATCTAGATGACGGAACGCGAGTTCTGGAAATCGCCAACGACAAGGTCGCAGAAGAGGCTGATATTCTGTATGGCGAGATAATCGCAGCAGGCCACGCAAGAGGCGCTTTTGCCATCCCCTCAACTGAGCGATTCATGGATAAGCTCAAACTCCATGCACTTAAAGCGCCATCAGTCGATAAATCCGACATCGTGCTCCAAATTCACGATGCACATACTGGATTTGACCCCATTTGCGGTTGGAGTATCAAATCTGAGCTCGGCAACCCTCCCACCCTGCTCAATGCGGGGATGTCGACTAATTTCACATTCAGGCTCAATCGCTGCACCTGTGAAATAATGCAGAAGGCAAATTCAATAAACACTGCGACCAAGCTGAAGGATCGCATCTCACTGCTCTTACACGAATGCGAGTTTGAGTTCGAATGTGCAGCGCATGAAGTTTTCGATCGAAACATGAGGCTCATCGACAGTCTGTTTCCGTCACTTATGGCGGAAGCATTGCTGCGCTACTACTCTGGCGACGACAACGCATGCGCAAAAATCGTAAGTGACATGGAGAGCGAAGACGCGCTTCGCTTAGGTCGTGGAATGTACGAGTACAAGTTCAAAAAATTCCTCTGCGCTGCCGCACTCGGTATGACGCCCGCCAGGGAGTGGAACGGCCGCGATGATGCGACCGGCGGATACGTCATTGTCAGAGAGGACGGCAACGTCCTCGCCTTCCATATCTACAACAGGGATATGTTCGAAGATTACTTAATTGACAACACCAAATTCGAGACAGCATCTTCCTCCAGGCATGGCTTCGGAACCGTCTTTGAACGGGAAGGATCTTACTTTATCAATCTCAATCTGCAAATTAGATTCAAATAAGATTCAGTCCATAGGGTAAGTAACATGCGAAGAATCGATTCAGCACCTACACGCGACACCCTTGTTAAGCTGCTGCATAACAACGCCCTCGGGAGGAACGAAGATCTCGCCGAGTTTGCTGGGATACTCAAATCCATCGAAGGCGGGTTTTCCCTGTTCGTCGACGCTGATTGGGGAAGCGGGAAGACATTCTTCGTTAGACAGGTGGCCTATATTCTTGAAGAGGTTAATCCTTTTCTTGAGTCTCACGGAGACCTCGACGGATTGCTTGACAACAATTGCGAGCTTGCACCCTATACGGAGCTGAACAGCTTCTTGCCCGTATACTACAACGCTTGGGAAAATGACCATTGGGATGACCCTCTGCCCTCTATTGCAGCCTCGATAGCTCTTCAGGGGGATGCGAGCGCCACTTTCAGAAGCGATGTCGAGACGAGCGAGAAAATCGCAGGAACTCTTGACGCCATACTTGGTGTCTTAGGACGAACCGGAGCCGGAGCTCTGAAAAACGTTCTTTCGGGAAAAGACCTTATTCAGTCCTACAGAGAGCGTGAGACGCTAAGGTCGTCGATTTCTGATTTGGTGGACGCCATTCTTCCCGAAAAGGCAAATACACTGTTTCTTGTAATCGACGAGCTTGATCGATGCCGACCTTCTTTCGCAATGAAGGTATTAGAGCAGCTTAAAAACCTTTTTTCAGACGATCGAGTAATCGTGCTCTATTCAGTTAACTCCAATCAGCTTGCGCGCGTGGTAGAAGGAATGTATGGTCAAGGCTTTGACGGACAGCGCTATCTTTCTCGCTTTTACGATTTGACTATTCCCTTGAGAAAAGTTGATAGCTTCAAGCACCTAGAAACTAGCGGTCTCCTAAAAACTTCAAATCGCTTTGACGTTATTGCCTACAGCCTCGCGGAAGCCTACTCGATGACTATGAGGGACGTAAATAGATATCTTGCAGAATTGCTAAGAGCGCGCCCATTGGTTGTAGACACGCGTGGCGGTTTTGGAAACGATTGGGTCCAAGCATTTGCTGACGTCGGCCTAATTCCTGTCATGCTTGCAATGAAAGTCGCAGACCCAAACGCATATAAAGCTGTTGTTCAAGACTATCGCGTTGAGCTCCTATATCAGGCTTTTGAAAAAAGCGACGAGGCAATGGATTTCATGGATGGGACTTGGGGCTCTTACATAAGGTTCGAAGAAGGGTCGAGTCCATCGGAAGAGGACAAAAAGGCTGCAAGAACCGAATTGTTAGAAGCTTTGATTTGCGGGATATGGTGCAACGATGCGAATAATCCAAAACGCCAGCATTCCTATCAGGTTATTGGAAGAAGCTGGGGATTTGACTCGCCCCGCGTTTAGCAAAGATTATCTAGGAGTAACAGATGAAAGGCGAAGAACGATACCTTCTTAACTTGCTCGAAGGCACGAAAACTCGATTTGTAATCCCTGTCTATCAGCGCAACTACGACTGGAAGATCGAAAACTGCAAGCAATTGTTCGACGACCTCGAGGATGCCATTTCCGAAGGCGTGGAGAGTCATTTCTTTGGAAGCATTGTCTCCAAGGCGGATGGCCCCGACACTCGCATCGTCATCGATGGCCAGCAAAGGATCACCACGTCATACCTTCTTCTGCTCGCCCTCGTAAGTAAACTCAGGGAAGGCGCCATCACCTCTGAGGACGACAATCTGGCCGACATGATCAACGAGGAATACCTCATCGACAAATGGCATAAGTCCGAGAGAAAGCAGAAGCTGAAGCTCATCAAGGACGACCAGGCCGCCTTTGAGGCGATTTACTCCGTCGACGCAGAGAAGTTCATCCAGGACTCCAACGTAACCCAGAATTTCATCTATTTCTGCGGCCGAATCGACAAGACAGAGCTAACAGCCGACCAGCTGCGCGACGCCATCGAGCGCCTGATGATCATCTACATCAAGCTCGACAAAGAGGACGACGCTCAGCGAATCTTCGAGAGCCTCAACTCAACAGGCCTCGACCTCAACGAGGGCGATAAGATCCGCAACTTCATCCTTATGGGCCTCGATGCCCAAATGCAGGAGGAATACTACGAGCGGTACTGGAACGAGATCGAGAAGAACACCGGCTACGACGTAAGCTCCTTTGCTCGTGATTGGCTTGCTGCCGTCCGCAGGAAGACCCCCGCAATCAAGAAGGTCTATTCCGTGTTCAAGGACTATGTAAAAGCGGGGGCATTCGATACGAAAGTCCTGCTTGAGGAGCTTCTTAAGTACTCAAAGCATTACAAGGCGATTAACGACGCCGATTCCGGAAACCATAGGCTTGATGCTGTTTTGAGGCGACTTATTCTGCTGGACATGAGCGTCATGAACCCGTTCACGCTGAATCTGTTCGAATACAGGCGCTCTGGAGAGATCAGCGACCAGCAGATGATCGAGGCGCTCAAATCCGTCGAGACCTACCTCTTCAGGCGCTGGGTCTGCAAGGTTCCCACCAATGCGCTCAACAAGGTTTTCGAGACGCTCCACAGCGAGGTTTTGAGAGGCGTCAAAGACGGCGGTTCATACCCCGACGTATTGAACAAAGTTCTCCTCTCCAAGGAGGGCAGCGGACATTTCCCTGACGACGCCGAGTTCATGCAGGCGTTTGAGGAGAGGGACTTCTACAGGATCGCGAGCTACAAGTATTACCTCTTCGATCGTCTTGAAAACGGAGACAGCCTCGAAAGGGTCAACGTCGTCGACAACCTTCGCGATGAGTCTTTCAGCATTGAGCACATCATGCCCCAGACGCTTTCGACGAGCTGGCAGCAGGATTTGGGCGACGACTTCGCAGAAATCCACGCAAGGTGGCTGAACAGCATGGCGAATCTGACGCTTACCGCATACAACTCCAAATACAGCAACAGGCGCTTTGTCGAGAAGCGGGACATGGAGAACGGCTTCAAGCAGTCTGGCTTCAGGATCAACGGCTTCGTCTGCCAGCAAGAGGCCTGGGGCGAGGAGCAGCTGAAGGCTCGCAACGAGCTCATGAAGAGGAAGTTCCTTGAGCTTTGGCCACCCATCGAGTCCGACTTCGAGTGGGGCAACGACGCCTACGAGGAGCATGCCCTCGACGATGACTTCTCGTTTACCGGCAGGCAGATCGCCGCATACAGCTTCATGGGATCTCGCTTCACGGCGAAGACCTGGGTTGACATGATCTGCGGCGTCCTCTCTATGGTTTACGAGCTTGATCCAGTCGTCTTCCATAAGTTCGTCCCTGAGGGCTCGGACTTCCCGGGAAGGTATTTCTCACGGAAGGAAAGCGACTATTGCTTCAAAGTTGGCGAGGGAATCTACTTCAATCCTGGAAGCTCAACTTATGTGAAAATCGAAACGCTGAAGATCGTTTTTGAGGCAGCGGGCATTGACTGCTCAGAGCTTCTGATCGAGCTGTACAAGTCGAAGATCGGGGATCCATCGTAGCTACTGGGGCCTGTAGGGGCTTCTCTACCCTGCACTCCCTTGGCATACAACGTCCAAGTGTCCATCAGTTAGTGCTCGCAGTTTCCCATGACCCACCGTGACCTACGAAAATGCCTCGGATGACCCGAAAAACCGTGACCCAAATTTGACCCCATGGATTCTCGGCAATTTTTGAGACTGGATGCAAATGGGACAAACTGGAGCAAACTGCGGCAAACTGGAACAAACTGGAGATGGTTTCTAACTATTGAGTGGGAGTAGCAGATATCTAGCGTTTCCGAGCCCCTGAACTGCATAAACGGGTCAGGGGCTTTTCGTTTGGCAACCTCCGGGCAATCTTGGGGTATCGCGCCAAAAGATTTGCGCAAGGAGGTCGACGAGTGGGCTCTCGTTGACCTCCTTGCGCACTGATCGCGAATTAGCACATGATGGCGTCATCGGCCGTGAAGGCACCAAGGGAGCCCTGCTTGACCTGGATGCAAACGTATGTGATACCCGAGTCGGACGCGGCACGAAGCTGGCGGTGCGCAGCGGGAGAAATGCGCAGCCAGTCGCCGGCCGCAAGCTCGATATCCTCACCGTCGATCGTGGCCGATCCTGCGCCCTCGAGCACGCCATAGATCTCCTCGTTTTCCTTGTGTGCATGGACGAACGGAACGCCAGCGCCGGCGGGAAGGTTGTTGACACTCACCTCTGCCCCGGTAAGCCCGAGCACTTCGTGCAGCTCGACACGGCCCTCGTTACCGATGTGGGTCCTTGCATAATTAGCCATAACGGCTCCTCTCTTGGGGTTGATTTGCCTTGCAGGCATCTCCTGCGTGAGATATATTCAACGCAAAAGCGCATGCAAATACGAGTACGCACATATTTGTAACTGCGTGCCTTTTTATGAAACCGAGGTCAAGGAAGTTGGGTCTGCCATGATGGCAAAAGAGGAACTCCCGGAATGCCCAGTCGCAACGGCGGTAGCGCTCATTGGTGGCAAGTGGAAGCTGCTCATTATCCGCAATTTGCGCGTACGCCCCTGGCGTTTCAACGAGTTGCGCCGCGACCTTGAGGGAATCTCTCAGAAGGTGCTTACCGACAGCCTGCGACAGATGGAGGATGATGGGCTGGTCTTTCGCCACGACTATGGCGAAAATCCTCCCCGCGTTGAGTATGGCCTCACCGAACTCGGTCGTCAGATGATGCCCGTCGTGGACTCGCTCGCAGACTTCGGTGCCTATTACAAGACAATTGTTCCGTAGCAAACACGTCGCTTAGGGGAATGAAGAACCACCTCCCGAGATCACGTTCGCCCTCGGGAGGTGGTTCCAATGGTGTAACGGGTTGGCGCCTACATGCAGCAAACGCCCGCTGTAGAGCAGGCGTTTGCTAGGTCAATGATTTCCAGATGGGGGCCATCTGGAAATCAGGCTCTCGTCGCTTTCACCAAGCAGGCCATGTTCTCCCCGAGTTGACGCAGCGTATCTTCCCCAAAGGAGTCGTCGCCGCTGTTGAGCATCATGTTCCAGTAGGTCGAAGAGGCTACCGGCATGCCGCTGAATGTGAAGTAGCGGCTCAGCTCGTCGAGCGCCGAGGTGGATCCTGCACGCCAAAGCGTCGTCACTGCACATGCAGGCTTGCCGGCGAACCGCCTCCCGTGCACGCTCGCAGCGTAGAATACGCAGTCAAACAGCACGAGCAGCGCACCGTGTGTGGGGGGGGTGAGACCCCACGGCGTCTTTGTACCTATTACCCATTCGTCAAAACTTGTCATTTGTCCCTAGAGGAACTTGTCGAGCTCGCGATCGATTACGGCCTTGCGCTTCACGCGGGGGTTGACGATGAGCCGCCCTCGATGAATGACGTGCTTTACCGTGCGCAACGCACGCAGGTCATCCAGCGGATTGCCAGTTGTGACAATCATATCAGCCTCCTTCCCCACCTCGATTGAGCCCGTGATGTCGTCGATGCCGGCAAGCTGGGCATTGCGCAGTGTTGCGGTATGAAGAGCAAACGAGCGCGACACGCCAACATACTTCTCGAAGTAGCACAGCTCGCGCCAAAAATCGTACTGAGTGATCCAGGGACACCCAACGTCATTGCCAAGTGCCACAGGAACCCCCTGCTCCAGGGCTGCCTTGGCATTGGCGATAATGCCCTCGAAGACCATATTGCCGTTAAACTGCTCGACCTCGCTTGCACAAGAGACGGAGCGATCGAACAGCGCATACGGAAGCGCAGGAGAAAGCGTAGTGCACAGGAAGGAATTTCCCTCCTTGAACAGGCGCATCACCTCGTCCGTCGGAGCAGCGCCGTGCTCGATCGAGTCTACGCCACACTCGAGCGCCACACGCACGCCTTCGGTTGACTCGACGTGCGCAGCAACGATAAAGCCCAGCCCGTGCGCCTTGTCGCAAACCGCGCGCACCATATCCGGCTCCATCTTGAGCTCGCCAGGCGTACCCTTTTCTTTGGCGTCAAGGACGCCGCCGGTAATCATGAGCTTGACAAGATCGACACCCTGCAACCTGGCAGTCTCAACCTGTGCAAGCGCCTCTGGAATGCTACTTGCCGCGATGGCAACCGAACCGGCCATGTGACCTCCCGGCACCGATATGCCCATATTGGCGGCAAGAATGCGCGGAGCCTCCAACTTTCCCGCCGCGGCGTCATCACGCACGCGCGTGTCGAAGTCACCCAGGCCGCCCACTGTTCGTATGGTGGTGACGCCGCTGTGCAGCTCCATGCGCGCGTATTCGGAGACAAGGCGGTAGGCGACGGCTCGCGTAAGACCGTTCGACATAATTTTCCTTACCAGCGCCTCGTTATCACGCTGCTTCTTCTGGGGTTTGCCGTTGCCTGCCAGATGCACATGCATGTTTATGAGGCCTGGAAGCAAATAGGCGCCCTTGAGGTCAAAGGTCTCGCATCCAGACAAATCGGCATCGGCTAGGGGTGCGACATCAACGATGCGCCGTCCCTCGACCACGACCGCGTGGTTTTCAAGCATCTCCATGCCCTCGGTTCCATCGAGAACGTTTGCGTTGATGTACGCTGTCCTCTTGCCCTCGGCGGCGCCGGTGCCGATCTTCGCCATATGCCATCCCTCCGCTTCTTTACCCTCACCTCAGCCTTAGCTTGCTTCGTGCCAACATACCACAAAGGCCCGCAAATGAAGGCTTTCCACTGCCGCATGAGATCATCGCGTCACTCTCCCGATGGCCTTGCAGTTGATACATATACGCAGCTGATGAGCGAACGCAGCTGCAGCATATAACAGAATGGCGAGCAGACGGATAGATACCGGACAATCGGTTCGAACGATCAGCACACGTGCGTTCGGGCCTTGTTGGAACAGCCCTACCGCTGGCGCAAATCCTCGAAACGAGATACGGCCCAGTCGAATGACTAGGCCGTTTCTCGTTGGAGTTTTGCTTGTTTGTGAGAACGTGCGCTTTCGGTGCTAGCTAGCAGTTGCGACGCCTTACCGCGGCAACGCCAGCCGCGGCCGCTGCGGCTGCTGTGCCAGCGGCGCCCAGGGCAACCGCCATTGCGTCGCTATCGCCCGTTGCGGGCAAGGCGGTCTTGGCAGGCTCAACAACCGCAGCTGTCTTTGCGGAGACAGAGTCCGCTACCGGATTTTCCGCTTCAGACTGAAAAGCGAACTCGGTCTTAATTTCCAGGTCGGGCTTTACATCCGGGTCCGGCTTGGCGCCCGGGTCGGGCTCAGGATCGGTCGTGTCGGTTGCAATCAAATATACGTTGCTGCCAAAGACACAGCGGATGAAGTACTCGTGTCGTGTCTCGAGAATGGTCCCCTCCCCGTTGTTGTAGTTGCTGAAATCGAAGTCGGCGAGTGCGCCAATGCAGATCAAATGCAACAGATCCAGGCTGTAGGAAATCAGAGGATCGGCGCCGCCGCCCGTAAAGACCAAGATCGCTCTTTCGTGATTGTCGATGGCAGCCAGGCTGATCGAAACGTTTGCCTCATTGGGGTTGTCTGTTTTGACTAAAGCCTCAGTATCGGGATCGATCTTGAAGAAGTAGACAGACTCGTTATGCCAAAGGGTGAAATCTTCAGGCGCATCGGGGAAGTCGTATACGTACGCTTCGTCCTGGATCAGTGTGAAAGCAGGTGGCAGCTCAAGGTCGTAGAAGTGGTTGACTACGGTGGTATTGATTTTGATTTCGCCGCCGCCTGGATTGGCTGTGCCGCGAGTGAGTGCTGCTGCGGGCGCAGATGGGACATCGACAGATTTAGGTGCTGGCGCAGCGGTCGAATCGCCTGCAGGCGCGACGGCTGCTTCGGTTTCAGCTGTATCCTGGGCCGCTGCAGGTGCAGATTCAGTCGCAGCTGCAGCGGGTGCTGCCAGCTCAGCATCCATTACGGAGGACGCAGCTACATCGGCGGTAGCAGCTGGGGCTACTGCCGCTTGCTTGGCAATGACAGGCGCAGCCGGATCTGCAACTGCAGTTGCAGCGGCGTCTTGCCCCGCAACGGTCTCGGGCATTTCGGCTGCCAAAGCCATACCGGGCAGCATAAGCTGCCCCGCCACAAGGACGCTCAATCCAAAAGTAGCGATTCTGGCACCCGTACGACGCTTCGCGCCGCAGATGAGCGAGCTGGTGCGTTTGTTCTGGGTTTGCGGCGAAACATGCTGTCTGTACATAAGGCGCTCCTTGTTCGTAGGTCGGTTTTCTGTGGATCTACTTTGCGCCCACACGATTCGCTCAGGTTCGTGCACGGAAGCACTCACGCGAGCCGAGTGATGGCTTAAAATAATTTTCCCATAATCAACGCCTTAGGAGCAATGGTTTGCAATCCAATTTTTGGAGAGAGAATTCGCTAAGGAGCTGCTGCCCCATTAGCCTCTCCATTCACCCCTTGCGTCGCAGGTGTATAATCCAGAGCCATGATCACTCTCCTGCTTATAGAAAAAATCGCTTCGCTATTCCTAATCATGGCGGTCGGATTCGCGTTAGTGCGCCTTCATCTCCTGAAAACGGGAGACAGCAAAACGCTCTCCGTCCTGTCTGTATACGCCATCTGCCCGTGCGCATTCATTTCTGCAACGCAGGTTGATTTAACTCCAGATGTACTGCAAGGTTTTTTATTCGCAGTTGTCTGCGCTATCGTGCTCCAGGTTGGGCAAATAATCCTGACGAAAATCCTGGCAAAGCCGCTTCACCTCTCCCCTATTGAGCGGGCGGCAAGCATCTACTCGAATTGCGGTAACCTGATCATCCCACTTGTCGGCTTCATCTTGGGCGATGAATGGGTGGTCTACTCGCTTGCCTACATGAGCGTGCAAACGATCCTGATTTGGACACATGGCAAGTCCCTTATCAGCGAGAATAATCACATTGATGTCCGCGCCGTTCTGTTCAATATCAACATGCTTGCTGTCGCCGCTGGCATCGTGCTCATGGTGCTCGGCATCAAGCTTGTTGAGCCCTTCGGCACCTTCACCTACGACGTAGGACAGATGATCGGCCCTGCTGCCATGCTGGTAACGGGCATGATCATCGGAGGCATGGACTTGCGGCAAATCGTAGCCAACAAGCGCGTCTGGCTCGTCGCCTTCATCAGGCTAGTGCTTATCCCTGCCATAGTCACGCTTGCACTTAAGTTCAGCGGCATAGACGCGTTGGTGGCAAACGGCCAGTCGATCCTGCTCATTACGCTTCTTGCCACCATCACTCCATCCGCCTCAGCAACGGTGCAAATGGCGCAAATTTACGAGAAGGACGCACCGTACGCCAGCGCCATTAATGTAATCACCACAGTCGGCTGTATCCTAACAATGCCGATTTGGGTAGCGCTGTTCATGGCTTAACGATAAGCCAGTTACGAAAACAATCTGCCTACCGCGAACTGCACCTTTTCGCCTCCGTGAAGGTCGTCGTTTGTCGCAAAACGGACGGCATTCCCCATCAAATACCCTCCAGCGGAAAACACCTAACGTAATGCGAAAATACACCGCAAAAGCGCTTGCTCGTCACGCAACGTAACGTCGTAGCGTATGTGACGAAAGGAGATGGATTCCAGGTCGGAAATCAACAGCGAAGCCGAGAAAACTTACTCGACAGGCGAACTCGCCGCGCTCTGTGGCGTCAGCATAAGAGCCGTGCAATATTACGATGAAAAAGGTCTCCTACCACCATCAGGGCTCACCGAAGGCGGTAGACGCATCTATGCCGAAGCCGATGCTGCTTGGCAGCAACAAGTTGCCAGGGAAGCTCCATATAGTAGGTTGTGCCCTCCTGAACGCCCGTGCCTTCGCCATCAGCGTTGTTCGGCATCACGGCAGCCATCCGAAAATGAACCGTCACGTTGTCGCCCTTTGAGAGGCCAGCACCTTCCCCACCTTGCTCAACAGACTTATAACGCTGGTCAATCGCGCGGTCGGGATCGTTCGTGCCTACAACCTTTCCGTCCTTGTCGAGCAACGCGGTATACATCTGCGAATGGGGGTTTCCGGAAGCATCTGCCTCAATGATATCAACGAGGGGTGCTGCGGCATTTGCTGCGGGCGCAGGCGCATCAGCCCCCTCAACGTCAGAATCGTCAGAAGAAGAAACGCCAACATCGACATTGGCGAGCATGGGCGTTCCAGCTTCACCATATGTGGAAGAATCCTCGTGAACCGATTCCTCAGATGCATTTATAGAAGCATCAGAAGAATTGCCCCCGTCAATTGCGCACTGTCGGAAGAGGCGGAATCGAGATTAGAACCCGTCATATCAGAAGGCTCAGCAAAGCCTTGAGCGGAAACAAACGAAACTATGAGCGAGTTCACGGGTCATTACAGGCGTCACGAAGGTTAGCAGAAGCAGCTTAAGAGCAAAATCGCTACAGCAGCAATAAAAACGGTCTCGTTTAACGTCATGCGCCACACATTACCCTGCGGTGCTGCCTGTTGGCAGAAGTCGGCTTTGCTTAACTCCAAAATCATGCTTTAGCTAGGAAATAACCCGCAATTGGAGGCTGCCCTAATTGCACTCAAAGCGAAGGGGGCGAGCCTGGACTACCTCCAAGCTCGGCCCCTTTCATCAAACAGCCCTATTCTGTATTACCGTGCAGCAAACAGAGATAAACAAGCGTAATGCACTAGTTCATCTTCCTGCGACGCAGCACAAATGCAGCAACACCAGCAGCCGCAACGGCAATCAGGGCAATTGCGCCGCCAATAAGAGCAAGGTTGTCACCCGTTTTCACGGTAGTCGCCTTTGCTTCGCTTGCCACGTTGTCGCCATTGTCGTTAACGGTGTTGATGTTTACATTCGCATTGGCAGAAGAGCTATCGCCGGTACCTCCGTTGTTGCCGTTGTTGTCGTTATCGCCGTTGTTGCCGTTGTCGCCAGCACCAGGCTCAACGGTAGCAGGAGCCGCCTTCCAGCCTGCATACAAAGTGAACTCAGGCTGTGTGCGAAGGCGATTGCCGCGGAAATCCCGCCGTTTTCCACGGCCGTGAACATGGATGAGCTGAAGTACGTGAAGCCCATGAACAGATAGGACGTGCAGTAGATTCTGAGCGCTCCGACCGACAGGTCGTACAGACCCTGATCATACGAGACGAAGATGCAGGCTACGGGTTCAGCGAATACCTGCGCGGCTACGAACATGGCAATGCCGATGAGGCAGGTCAACCTCATGCCCTTGCGAAACAGGCTCCGCTTCTCCTCCCCGTTCCCAGCTCCGTGCTGGTAGCTCATCACTTTGCCTGATCTACCAACAATAATCCACCACATGTTTTGCTCGAGAGGCGCATTTGTCGCACGACAATTTGGATGCAGCGACGATTGCGAGACCTGGCGCGACGGGAAGGCGCCGCGCCAGGAGCAAAGGGGATGGTTGGAGGTCAACTGAACTTGGGTTTTGCTCCCCGATGGGGGCGTGTTTGACGAAGTCTATGCAGGAAAGTATCCTAACGCGCTTCGGTCAGCACACCATCTTCCACGTGAAGGCGCATGGTGGCGAACTCGCGCGCCTTTGCGCGATGGGCAGCGACGAAAATCGTTTTACCAGGTAGTGAGGCTATATTGGCAAGAACAGCCGCTTCGGTCGCGTCATCGAGCGCGCTCGTGACCTCGTCGAGAACCATGATGGGAGCGCTCGAGCACACTGCGCGCGCGATAGCCAGACGTTGCAGCTGTCCCTGGGAAAGGCCCTGCCCGTGCTCGCCGATCATCGTGTCGAGTCCCAACGGAAGCTCTTCCACAAAATCCCACGCACACGCCACTTCACATGCACGTTTTGCCTGGTCATCGGTCACATCAGGGGCGGCAAACGCCACGTTTTCGCGAATTGAGCCTGCGAATAGGAAGTTGTCTTGCGGCACATAGGCAAACACGCCAGGCGGCACCTGAGATGCAGAGCAGGCGGGAACGGCGAACGCACTCGCAGGGGCATCGGTAAGAGGCGCGCCCGTAGCGACCGAGCTTGCGGGGGCATCGGGCACAGCAGCTGCGGACGTCGCGGCACCTACGGAGAGCTCGTACACGAAGCCGTCCGCATCGTAGGCACCTAATAGCAGCTTGAACAGCGTGGATTTCCCGGAGCCGGATGGACCTTCCACCACCACGAAGGAACCCTTGGGAACGAATACGTTAGCGCAGGTCAAGCTCATGGGCTCTTCCCCAGAAGGAGCCTCCATCCCCCCTGCAGACGCAACGCCGCCTTCTGTCTCGCCCGCACCGTAGGGGGAATCGATAACTTCTACGCAGCGATTCGGGGCGCTTTCAACGGTATCGGGCCCATCCAGGGACGCAGCGCCATCTTCCTCCCTCGCTCCCCCAATGTGCATGGAAGCGCCTTTTGCTTTCTCCCCCTCGGCGCAAGCGGCGACACCTTCCGCTTCCTCATCGTCGTAGGAAAACGCCAGATCGCGCATCCGCACGCCTGAGAGCCGCTGATAGAATTCCTCGGCGGCCACAGGCAAGAAGCCCTCCGAGTGCGGCAATTCCGCCACCTCCATCAGGCGCTCCGCCGATGCCAG
>OLNW01001288.1_pt1 | contig 25139 bp, 25 predicted proteins | sample 1672121 | NCBI WGS metagenome assembly OLNW01 (sample SAMEA3136648, study PRJEB25190) | human gut metagenome
TGAACAGTATTGTACCAAGCTATATCAACGGTATGATCTATGGATGTCTGGTAGAGGCATATGCAAGTGAACACAATGCACGTATGATGGCGATGAAATCGGCAACGGACAGTGCCCAGGAGCTGATCAAGGAACTGTCGATCCTCTATAACAGAGCAAGGCAGGCAGCCATTACGCAGGAGATCACGGAAGTCTGCAGTGGTGCGAGAGCACAGCAGAAGAAGAGTTAAGGTAACTGTTTAGGACAGATACAGAAAGCGAGATAGAGACATGAATAAAGGACGAATTGTACAGGTTATGGGACCTGTCGTTGACGTAGTATTTGAGAACGGCGACCTTCCTTTTATCAAAGATGCTCTTGAAGTTGAAAATAACGGAAAGAAATGCATCATGGAGGTTGCACAGCACCTCGGAAATAATGAGGTACGCTGCCTGATGCTTGCCGCCAGCGAAGGACTTTGCAAGGATATGGAAGTCACAGCGACCGGAGCGGGTATTCAGGTACCTGTCGGTGAGCAGACACTGGGCAGACTGTTCAATGTACTCGGTGAGACAATCGACAATGGCGAGCCGATCACTGATTCAAAAAAATGGGTCATCCACAGAGAGCCACCAACATTTGAAGAGCAAAGTCCGGTTGTAGAGATTCTTGAGACAGGAATCAAGGTTATCGACCTTCTTGCACCTTATGCAAAAGGTGGTAAGATCGGTCTGTTCGGTGGAGCCGGTGTAGGTAAGACTGTATTGATTCAGGAGCTGATCCGTAACATTGCCACGGAGCATGGCGGATATTCCATCTTTACAGGAGTCGGAGAGCGTTCCCGTGAGGGAAATGACCTCTGGACAGAAATGAAGGCATCAGGAGTACTGGATAAGACAGCACTGGTATTCGGACAGATGAATGAGCCACCTGGAGCACGTATGCGTGTCGCTGAGACAGGACTGACAATGGCAGAATATTTCCGTGATGAGCAGCATCAGAACGTGCTTCTCTTCATTGATAATATTTTCCGTTTCACACAGGCAGGATCCGAGGTATCTGCACTTCTTGGACGTATGCCTTCAGCCGTTGGTTATCAGCCGACACTGGCAACTGAGATGGGTGAGCTTCAGGAGCGTATCGCTTCTACAAAGAACGGTTCTGTAACATCTGTACAGGCAGTTTATGTGCCTGCCGATGACCTGACAGACCCGGCTCCGGCTACAACATTCGCCCATCTGGATGCAACGACGGTACTTTCCAGAAAGATTGTTGAGCAGGGTATTTACCCGGCCGTAGATCCGTTGGAGTCCAGCTCCCGTATTCTGGAAGCAGATGTAGTAGGAGAAGAGCATTATGAAGTGGCCAACAAAGTAATCGCAATCCTTCAGAAATACAAAGAGCTGCAGGATATCATCGCAATTCTTGGTATGGAAGAGCTTTCCGATGAGGATAAGGCAACTGTAATGCGTGCAAGAAAGATTCAGAAATTCCTGTCACAGCCATTCTTCGTAGCTGAGACATTTACAGGAATTCCAGGAAAATATGTACCGCTGAAAGAGACAATCCGTGGATTCAAGATGATCATTGACGGTGAGATGGATGAATATCCGGAGAATGCATTCTTCAATGTCGGAACCATTGATGATGTCATTGCGAAAGCGAAGGAAATGGAAGCGGATGCACAGTAAACAGTCACAAAAATAGGAGTGTGTGCATATGGAGACATTTGGTCTTAAGATCATTGCAAGTGACGGAGTCTTTTATGAAGGACGTTGCAAGAAGCTGATCATCCCGGCTCCGGACGGAGAGAAGGGAATTCTGGCACACCATGAGAATATGGTTATTGCTGTAAATATCGGAATCGCCCATCTGAATTATGATGGAGATAACTGGAAAGATATTGCAGTGGGTACAGGATTTGCGGAGATTGTAAACAATCGAGTAACGCTGATCGTTGATACGGCAGAGAAGCCGGAAGACATTGATATCCGTCATGCGCGTGAACAGAAAGAGCGTGCAGAAGAGCAGCTGCGTCAGAAACAGAGCATCCAGCAGTATTACCATACGCAGGCATCTCTGGCAAGAGCGATGAACAGACTGCGTCTGTCACAGGATAAGAAATTTAGAGTATAAATAAGAAGCAGATCATAATAGTTTGCTGACAGCAGCATACGGTTATGATTCATCTGAGAGGAAGAGCTGACACGGAAAGTGTTCGGCTCTTTTTGATATAGTGGGAAAGTGTTCTTCATTAGGAGATTTTCTATGACAATCAGTGGAGTGATTGACATGGGAGTGAACAGTAACACGCAATCTCCATGTTAACAAGTAAACTTAAACACTTCTTTATTGCATTTTACAGGTTAATATACTACAATAAATATGTCTGAGTGTGTAAATCGGAGGAGAGATTTTCAAAATAAGACATTTCAGGAAAAAGAAACAAAAGAATGTCGGAGAGACCGATAGAGACAGGGGAGAAACCTATATGAGTAGTAACAGGAATCCACGCTCTCTCGTGGAGATCGTGAATGATGTACTGATCGCAGTACGAGAATATTACGATTCAGAATACGTATATTATATCGAAAAAGAAGAGGGCTCCATTGAGACAATTTATGAATGGTGTGCAGAGAACATTCCGTGGCAGCGAGACAGGATCAAGATGCTTCCGGAAGATCAGCAGCCAAAATGGATGAAACAGGAGATTACCGATACAACGCAGGATAGTTACAGTGTATTTCGTCAGCTGGATGATGAGACAACTGCGATTCTGGCTGTAGCCGGTGTGCATCGCGGAGGATGCGGAATCGAGATGCTCCGTGCGGTACTTCCGTATATTCCACAGGCGATTGCACTTCAGAAACTTCAGAAGCAGCAGGAATACCTCAGCTATCATGATAATCTGACGGGGCTGCTGAATCGGAACAGTTTTGTAAGTTATCTGGATGAGGTTGAACAGGAAAAGCTCAAATCACTGGGGGCAGTTTCGGTTGATATCAACGGACTGAAGAATTTTAATAAGGAATTTGGCCGTGAATACGGAGATGAAGTAGTTGTCCGTGTCGGAGAAGTACTTGGTGAGTATTTCCATTCGGGTAATGTATATCGTATGACCGGAGATGAATATCTGGTTCTTATAGAAGATGTGACTTATGAAGAATTTACCAAACAGGTGCATGCGATGTTCACAAAGCTGGATAATATCAGTCTGGGACTGACATCGGTAGGATATGCATGGGAAAAGGTAGATATCGATGTGAACGGTCTTGTGGTCAGTGCAGAGAATATGATGCGGGAAGAGAAGAAGAAGCATTATAAGAATCTGCGCAAAGGACATCATGAGCCGATCATCAAGCAGGATCTGCTGGATGATATTGAACAGGAGAATTTTATTGTCTGTCTTGTTCCGAAGATCGATGTGAAAACAGGCGCGGTAGCAGGTGCAGAGGCAGTTGTCAGATATCACCATAAGGATCTTGGAATCATGGATCCGGGAAAATACATGAATCTTCTAGAAGAAACAAAATTATCACATTATTTGGATCTGTATGTATTTGAACAGGTTTGTAAAATACTGCATAAGTGGGAGATCGAGGGAATTCCGATGGTTCCGATTTCTGTGAATTTTGCAGGTTCTACATTACGTCAGGAAAATATTGTGGATAAGATGCTTCTTCTGATCGAGAAGTATCATGTACTGTGTGAATATCTGGAAGTGGAAGTTTCTGAGTCCAATCTGGATATGAATCAGGAGATGCTGGCAGAGACAAGCAGTAAGATCAGAAAAGTGAATGTACGTGTGATCCTGGATCATTTTGGAGCGAAGACATCCAGCTTTTCCATTTTATCCATCATGGAATTTGACGGGCTGAAACTGGATGAAAGTCTGATCACGAATCTGGTCGGAAACAGCCGGAGCAGGATTGTGTCAAAGGCTGTGATCGATATCTGCAGACAGCTTGGTGCAGCAGTTCTTGCGGAAGGTGTGGAGACACAGGATCAGTTGAATGTGCTGAATGAATTAGACTGTGATTATGCACAGGGTACGTTATTTAATAAACCAATTAAAGTGGAGACATTTGAGGTAAGATACTTAAAGGAGTAGATCAAAATTAAATTATGAGTAAGATAAGTAATCGTGAAAAGGTGAAGAAGATTCTGCTGACCGGCGGAGCAGCAGGTGTGATCGCAGGTGTTGTAGTAACGCTGATTATTTCTACGACTGTTTTAAGTGGAAAGGAAAGAAAGCTTTCTTCACAGAATACAAAATTAAAGGCGCAGGTTGAAGAACTTCAGGGACAGCTGGATGAGAAGCAGACACAGGAAACTGCGCTGGCTGATCCGGCAGAATTATTAAAAGGAGATACAGATCAGTGGTCACTGGCACTGGTCAATGAGAAGCATCCGCTGGATACATCTTATGAACCGGCAGATCTGACAACAGTCGATTCTGACAAGCAGGTGGACTCCAGAATGGCAGAAAGTCTGAACAAGATGCTGGAAGACGGAAAGAAAGCGGGACTGAGTATGTATGTGACATCAGCATACAGATCTTATGACCGTCAGTGCGAAGTATTCAATGCGACGATGCAGGACTGGATCAGTCAGGGATATACACCACTGAGTGCATACGATGAGACAAAGAAATCGGTTGCAGTTCCGGGAACAAGTGAGCATGCAACAGGACTTGCAGTGGATATCATTTCTACAGAATATTCAGAACTGGATGATCAGCAGGGAGATACAGAGGAGCAGAAATGGCTGATGGAGCACTGCTATGAGTATGGATTTATTTTAAGATTCCCGGAAGATAAGTCTGATGTTACAGGAATTATTTATGAACCATGGCACTATCGCTATGTAGGTACGGATGCAGCGAAAGCAATTCAGGAAAAGGGGATTACTCTGGAAGAATACGTCGGAGCAGAGTAAAGTCGATTTAATAAAATGACGAGATGTGTTGCTGTTCACGTTATGCAGTGAAGAGTAACGCAAAACGCACGGCTGTGGACAAGATACGGTGAACAGCAGTGTAAAAAGTACAATAAGGAGGAGTATAATGGAAGGCTTAACATTTGGAGAACAGGTCAAGATTGTTTTAGGAAGAAAAGGAATGACGATTAAAGAGCTGGCAGAGACAATCGAGAGAGAGACAGGCATGAAAATGTCCCGCCAGAATCTGACACAGCGTCTTGGAAGAGATAATTTTCAAGAGCAGGATATGCGTATGATCGCCAGGATTCTGGGTTGTCCATTTCAGTTGAGTATTCTTTCAGATGGTCAGGAAGCAGAGGATACATCTGCTCAGTTATATAAGACAGAAGTAAAGTATACTTCTAAGCACAAAGAGAGTGCTGATGAAGAACAGATGGAATTAAATTTTGAAGCCATGACCGAAGGGGAACAGGAAGAGAATCTGAATGTGGCAGAAGCTGTAGCGGAGACAGTGGATTATACGGTGAAGACAGTAGCAGATGAAGCATCTGCAGAGGCAACCAATTCGGCTGCTGAGACTGCAGAAGAAGTTTCGGAAGTGGAATGTGCGGAGACAGAAGATGGAAACGCAGTAGAATATACAGCAGAGCCACAGACAGATGCAGCAGAAGAGAATGTTGTCGAGGCAGAGAATGCTGTGGACACAGTTGAAACAGAAGCTCAGGAGGAAAGTGTAAAAGAGTCTGAGATTCAGGTGGCAGAGGTCAATCTGTCGGGTCCGGAGCGTGACATGACAATTGGAGAAATGTATGATCTGCATCAGGAACTGACAGAGCTTGAGGAACATGCAAAAGAAGGCGAGTCGGTAGAAGAGCTCAAGGAAGAACTTGAGAAGCCGAGAAAAGAAAAATTCAGTCCGATGAATTTCTTTAACAGAATCAGACATTCTGAAAAGAAGGCAGAGACTCCATCATGGCAGAGTGAATCTAATACAGACGCAAAGACAGAAGAGCCGAAAGAAGAAGCAAAAGCGGCTGAGGAGCCTGCAGTTCAGAAAGAGACATCTTTCAGCAATCTTTATGTGGAAGATCCTCAGGATGAGCAGTTGTCTATGAATTTCCTGTATGAGGAACCACAGTCTGCAGAGGTGGAAGCAGAGGAGATGGATTCAGAAGCACAGGAGACAGAGGAGCAGATCCTGACAGAGCAGAACGCTGCGGAAGAGTATGAAACAGATGCAAGTGCATTTGCTCCGGAAACTGAAGCGCATACAGAAGAGACAGAAGCTTCTGGACAGAATGAATATGCAGCTCAGGAGGAATACAAAGAGCAGACAGCATATGCAGAACCGGAAGAAGCGGAGCTGTATGAGGAAGAGCAGGAAGAAGAGCCGGTACAGGAAGAAGTAGTCGGTGATGTAAATCCATATACAGGAAAAGAATATCAGTCCAACAGTGTGCGTATGCATCCGACCAGAATCGGTTATGTACAGGTGTATGATCAGACGATTCATAAATGGACAGATATGACAGAGTGGGCGTTCCTCGGTTATCAGGAACGTAAGAAAGTACTGCTTGGAAAAGCATATGAACCACCGATTTATCTTGATTAACTTGTAGAAATTCCTGAATAATTCAATTGTTATTATACTGTAAGAACGTTGGAGGCAGCAGGATATAGAAGAAATGATTATCGGATTTTATCAATAGATTGTAAAATAGAACATAAGGATGTATTGTCAGAATGCGAAGGAGGTAGGCAAGATGGAATGGAAGACATTGTTATCTCCGGAGAGAGAACGTAAAGGGAGCTCCAGGCATAAATCAGGTGATCTGAGAAGTGAATTTGAAAAGGATTATCACCGGATTATTGGCAGTGCGTCCTTTCGTCGTCTTCAGGATAAGACGCAGGTATTCCCTTTGGATCAGAGTGATTTCATAAGAACAAGGCTGACACATTCACTGGAGGTGGCATCACTTGGAAAATCACTGGGACAGAATATCGGACAGAAGATTTTAAATGATAAAAAAGATCCGGGATTTACTCCGAAGATGAAGGAAGACATCTCGCATATCCTGGAATGTGCGGGACTGATTCATGACATTGGAAACCCGCCGTTTGGACATTTTGGGGAAACTGCGATCCGCGAATGGTTTATCAGAAACCTCCCGAAACTGGAAGTAAAGGGCGTACGGGTGGAAGAACTTTTAAGCGAGCAGATGAAGCAGGATTTCTATCATTTTGAAGGAAATGCACAGGCACTCCGGCTTGTATCAAAATTGCATTATCTTGTGGATGAGCATGGGATGAATCTGACTTATGCGTTGCTAAATACGATTATAAAATATCCGGTATCATCTGTGGATATGAATCCATCCAGTGGAAATATCAAAGAGAAAAAGATGGGATATTATCTGGCAGATCAGGAATTGTTTGAGAGGATTACTTCGACAACAGGTGCAGGAAATAACAGGCATCCACTGACTTATATTCTGGAAGCGGCAGATGATCTGGCGTATAAGACTGCAGATATTGAGGACGCATTTGTAAAAGGGTCTATTTCTTATTATGCGTTGGAAAAAGAGTTGGATCTTCTGGAAGAAAAGGAAGCAGAAAAATTAAAGAAAGAGACACAGAATCAGAATGGAACATCTGCAGTATACAGATTCAAACCGGCAGAAAAGCTTTGCAGGCTTTATCGACGAGGCGAGGAAAAAGGAGTTCATAATCCGGAAGCTTATGCTGTGAAGAACTGGATTATCAGTGCACAGGGATTTTTAATGAATTGTGCCACAGATGGATTCATGGAGAATTATGAGGCCATTATGGATGGTACTTTTAAGAAAGATCTGTTTTACGGGACGGAAGGAGAAGGTCTGATGGAACTCCTTGGAAGCATGGCGTATCGATTTGTCTTTTCTTCCCGTGCAATCTATAAAATGGAACTGACGGAATCAACGATCTTAGATTTTCTTATGGATCGATTTGTCGGAACTGTTCTCTGCTATGATACAGATGAAGAACAGGATTCGATTGACAGCAGAGTGGTTGCGTTTATTTCTGATAATTATAAGAATGCGTATTCTCTGCAGTCAAAAGGAAAAAGCGAGGCAGAGAAGTTATATCTCCGCCTGCTTCTTGTGGCAGATTATGTGTGTGGTATGACAGACAGTTATGCGAAACGTCTGTATCAGGAGATGAATGGGATTATATAATAATAGATCCGAAGTTTTTAATTAGAGTTTTAGAGTTACATTTTTTCACGCTTAAGTGAATGGCAAATGTCAGGGTTAAAGAACCATAGAATCAGAAGTCAAGATAACGACACCAGTGTCCGAAGTCGCCCTGCTCATTACGTTCTTCATCTGTAAGATTAAGAAGCGGGATATAGGATCGGGTAAATTGTGGAAATCCGAACAGCTCAGCAGCTCTTACTTCCCGCTCATCGTAGATACCAGGAACACCGAGCCATACATGACCATCTTCTTCAATCAGGAGAAGGTGGTCATAATTATGATAGCCATGCAGTAGGAAGCTATTATTGGCAAGTCCCCAGAATCGCCGCGGAAGGATGGAGAGTTCTTTACGGGTGATTTTTCGTGCGGAAAGGGAAGATGTAACAGAATCTGAAACTGTGGCATTTTCCCGGAGAGGTGTAACAGATTTTGGAGTGGGTGTTTCAGCCTGTGTTACAGAAGCGTTTTCGATAGTTTCGGAATTAGTTATGGTATCTTCTGTGATTTCATCAGAAATGCCGGTGTCAAATTCAGTGAAATCAGATGATGATGGAGAGGACTCACTGGAGAATGTTTTTGCGAAAACTTCCTGAGTATCTGGAGTTTCCTGAATTTCCTGAGGAGAGGAACTTTCAGAAACAGAATCTTGCAATGAAGCAGCATGCAAGGAATTTTTCTCTTCATTTTCTTCTGAAGAATCGTCAGTATCAGAAGTGATTACAAATGAAACTGGCAGAGCAGTTCTGCTTGCGATCCAAAGAAACGGATGATTTGAATTCTGCGGAAGAAGAAGAAATCCATCGATTTCATTCAGTGTTTTTTTATCTGGAAAAAGGGACTCAGAGATAGATAATTGCGTGGCAATACTGCCACCGGAATAATTCAGAATGGCAGCAGGTGTGTGGATGAGAGTTACATCTTTCAAATAAAATGCATGCAGTTCCAGTGTGGTTCTTGGTGGAACGGGAAGTGCTTTCAGATGCAGCGAAATCCTGCAGGAATGGTAGTGCTGAGTGATTTGCAGAAAGCCAATATTTCTTTTGCGACAGTCATTTTCATATTCATAGAGATAACAGATACCCTGATTCATAAAATACCTTGATCTTGTCTTGTTTCGTATAATATATTCTGAAAAAATGAAAAAAGAACACAGAAGAACAGATTACATAAAAAAGTTATAAGTATAAAAGCAATGGAGAAATAGAATAAAAGAAATTACTTTATGTAAGAAAGTAAAACAAAAGAACGATCAGAAGTAAAAAATGGAAAAGAGGACAGAGAAAAGTGCAGGAAACAGAAGTAATAATTGACAGAAAAACAGATGAAAAATATATGAAGGAAGCTCTGAAACAGGCAAAAAAGGCATATGATCTGAATGAGACACCGATAGGATGTGTGATTGTGCATGAGGGAAAAATCATTGCGAGAGGTTATAACCGGAGAAATACAGATAAAAGCCCATTGGCCCATGCAGAGATTGCTGCTATAAAAAAAGCAAGCAAAAAACTGGGGGACTGGAGATTAGAAGAATGTACACTTTATGTAACTCTAGAGCCGTGTCAGATGTGTGCGGGTGCAATTATACAGGCAAGAATTCCATGTGTAGTAGTAGGGTGCATGAATCCAAAAGCAGGATGTGCCGGATCAGTCCTGAATCTTCTTGATGTACAGGCATTCAATCATCAGGCAGAATTACGGACAGGAGTACTGGAAGAAGAGTGCAGTGAGATGATGAAACGCTTTTTCAGAGAATTGAGAGAGATAAGAAAAAGATTGAAGAAAGAGAAAGCTATATAAAAAATAATGTAATGTTTTCAAGGCTCAATAGAAGGTAAAAAATTACTTTTTATTGAGCCTTGATGTATTTTTTAGACAGGTTCTGGAATAAATTAGTTGAAAAAATTCTTGACATATATTTTGAATATGATATACTTTGAAAGTCAAAACATTTAAAACTCAAATAAAATATTGGGAGAAATATATGATTGGGAAAATATGTGGGACGGGATCTTATGTACCGTCTTATGTGATGAGTAATGACGAAATATCGACCCTGGTAGACACCAGTGATGAATGGATCCGTGAGAGAACGGGAATCAGGAATCGACATCTTGCAGGAGAAGAGACAACATCATATATGGCAGCTCAGGCAGCGATGAAAGCAATCCAAAACAGTGAAATCGCGGCCGATGAGATAGATTTGATTCTGGTTGCGACATCCTCTTCAGAAACTGTATATCCATGTGCAGCCTGTGAAGTGCAGAGGCAGATTGGTGCGGTGAACGCAGTGGCATATGATCTGAATGCAGCATGTACAGGTTTTATACTTGCATTAAATACAGCGCAGGCATATATACAGGCAGGAATAGCAAAGACAGCGCTTGTGATTGGTGCGGAAAGTATGAGTCGGATGGTTGACTGGACAGATCGTAGTACATGTATCCTGTTTGGAGATGGTGCCGGAGCAGTAGTTCTGAAAGCCACAGAAGAAAGCAGAGTCTGTCATATGGCAGCGCATTCTGATGGAAGTAAGGGCAAAGCACTGGAAGGGAAAAATCATCAGAGGAATAATCCACTGGCAAAAGAGAAAAATGAAGGTTCAGGTATTGAGACTTCAGGATTACAGATGGACGGACAGGCAGTATTTAAATTCGCTGTTCGAAAAGTGCCGGAGCTGATTGAAGAACTTCTGAAAGAAGCAGGAATGAAATCCGAAGAAGTGGATTATTTCATTTTGCATCAGGCAAATCGAAGAATCATCGAAGCGGTTGCAAGAAGACTGAAACTGGATCTGGAGCAATTCCCGATGAATCTGGCGGAATATGCGAACACATCCGCTGCTTCCATACCGATTCTTCTGGATGAGATGAATCAGCAGAAGAGACTGAAGGATGGACAGAAATTAGTATTGGCCGGATTTGGTGCCGGACTTACCTGGGCAGGCTGCCTGATGGAATGGTAAAAAATGAAAAAAGCAAAAAGAAAGGAAATAAAATCATGTTAGAAAAAATCAAAGAAATCGTAGCAGAATCATTAAACGTAAACGCAGAGGAAATCACAGAGGAAACATCTTTCAAGGATGATCTCGGAGCAGATTCCCTTGACTTATTCGAGATGGTAATGGCATTCGAAGAAGCATTTGAAGTAGAGATTCCAAGTGAAGATCTTGAGCAGATGACTACTGTTGGTGATGTTGTGAAATATGTAGAGGCTCATAAATAATTACAAGTTTTCACCCACGCCGGGAACAGGCGTGTCTGTGAAAAGGAATCATAAAGAAAAGAAGAGATATGTTGGCTGTCAAAGTGTGTCTGAAAAATCATTCTAAAATGACAGCCGGCAGCAGAATGGAGATTTTATGAAGACAAAGATTACAGAACTGCTTGGAATTACATACCCGATGATTCAGGGCGGTATGGCCTGGGTAGCAGAATATCATCTGGCAGCCGCTGTATCAGAAGCAGGCGGCCTTGGCCTGATCGGTGCGGCAAGTGCACCGGCAGAATGGGTGAGAGAACAGGTGTGTGAAGCAAAGAAACTGACGGACAAACCATTTGGCGTGAACATTATGCTCATGAGTCCTTATGCTGATGATGTTGCAAAGGTGATTGTAGAAGAAGGAGTCAAAGTAGTGACCACGGGAGCCGGTTCACCTGAAAAATACATGAAGATGTGGAAGGAAGCAGGGGTGAAAGTGATTCCTGTAGTTGCTTCCGTTGCTATGGCAAAACGTATGGAGCGTTGCGGCGCTGATGCGATCGTTGCAGAAGGTACGGAAGCCGGAGGACACATTGGAGAAAATACAACTATGGTTCTGGTTCCACAGGTAGTGGATGCAGTCAGCATTCCGGTCATTGCAGCCGGAGGAATCGCAGACGGAAGAGGAATTGCGGCCGCATTTATGCTGGGCGCACAGGGCGTACAGATGGGAACCTGCTTCGTAGTTACAGAGGAATCCCAGGTACATGACAATTACAAAAACTGCATCATCAAGGCAAGAGATATTGATTCCCGTGTGACAGGACGTTCCACAGGGCATCCGGTCAGAGCTCTGAGAAATCAGATGACAAAAGAATATTTACAGAAAGAACAGGAAGGTGCTTCTTTTGAAGAACTGGAACTTCTGACTCTTGGGGGACTCAGAAAAGCTGTTGTTGATGGAGATGTACAGTACGGAAGTGTGATGGCGGGTCAGATTGCCGGTATGGTAAAGGAGAGATATTCCTGTCATGATCTGATTCAGAAACTTGTAAAAGAGACAGATACACTGATCGGAGGAAAAGGATTCTATGAGTAAGATTGCATTTATCTTTCCGGGACAGGGAGCCCAGAAAGCAGGAATGGGAAAAGATTTTTACGAGAACAGTAAGACTGCGGCAGAAATCATCGATCATGCATCAGAACTTCTGAATCTGGATATGAAAAAACTCTGTTTTGAGGAAAATGACCTTTTGGATCAGACAGAATATACACAGGCAGCACTTGTTACAGTCTGTATGGCCATGGAACGGGTACTTCGTGAAGCGGGGCTGAAGGCAGACGTGACAGCAGGATTAAGCCTTGGGGAGTATTGTGCGATTGCTTCAGCAGGCGGAATGCAACTGGAAGATGCGATCCGGACAGTCAGACAGCGTGGAATTCTCATGCAGAATGCAGTTCCGGGAGGAAAAGGAGCCATGGCAGCGGTTCTCGGAATGAAGAACGAGGCAGTAGAAGAGGCGGTAGACAGAATCGAAGGAGTGTCCGTTGCCAATTATAACTGCCCGGGACAGCTGGTCATTACCGGATGGAAAGAAAGCGTAGAGGCAGCATCTAATGTACTGAAAACAGCAGGAGCAAAAAGAGTCCTGCCATTAAATGTCAGTGGACCATTCCATTCTCCGCTCCTGAAAGAAGCAGGAGAGAAACTTGGAAATGTATTAGAAAATATTACACTTTCTCCACTTGAGATTCCATATGTAACGAATGTGACAGCAAAGTATGTGACAGATATCTCTGAGACAAAAGCACTTCTGACAGCGCAGGTTGCTTCTTCAGTCAGATGGCAGCAGAGTGTAGAAGAAATGATCGCGAACGGAACGGATACATTTGTTGAGATCGGTCCGGGAAGAACGCTGACCGGATTCCTTAGAAAGATCAGCAGAGATGTGAAATCTTATAACGTGAGTACGCTGGAAGACGTGGAAAAGGTGGTAAGTGAATTATGTTAAACAGATTTGAAGGAAAAGTAGCTGTAATCACAGGAGCTTCCAGGGGAATCGGAAGAGCTGTTGCCATGAAACTTGCAGAAGAAGGCGCACAGGTCATAGTAAATTATAATGGTTCCCGTGAAAGAGCAGAAGCAGTAAAACAGGAGATTGAGGCAGCAGGTGGAAAGGCAGAGATCATGCAGTGTAATGTAGCTGATTTTCATGCCTGCGAGACAATGTTTCAGGAGATCGTAAAGCAGTTTGGAAGAATTGATATTCTGATAAATAACGCGGGAATTACCCGTGACGGACTTTTAATGAAAATGTCAGAAGAAGATTACGATGCAGTTCTGGATACAAATCTGAAAGGAACATTCAATTGTATCCGATTTGTTGCGAGACAGATGCTTCGTCAGAAAGCAGGAAGAATCATTAATCTTTCTTCCGTGTCAGGAGTACTTGGAAATGCTGGACAGGCAAATTATTCCGCCTCCAAAGCAGGAGTGATCGGTCTTACAAAAAGTGCTGCCAGAGAACTTGCATCCCGTGGAATTACAGTCAATGCAATTGCCCCGGGATTTATCAACACAGAAATGACAGAAGTACTTTCTGATAAAGTAAAAGAAGCAGCGACAGGACAGATTCCGCTGGGACATTTTGGTGAGACAGAAGATATTGCGGAAACAGTGGCCTTTCTTGCATCAGATGCAGCGAAATATATTACCGGTCAGGTTCTCCATGTAGATGGCGGAATGGCGATGTAATCAAGGAGCAGAGATTATGAAGAGAAGAGTAGTAGTTACAGGACTTGGAGCAGTGACTCCGATCGGCAATACAGTAGAAGAATTCTGGGCTGGTATCAAAGCGGGTGAAGTCGGAATTGCTCCGATTACAAAGTTTGATACAGCAGATTATAAAGTAAAACTTGCGGCTGAAGTAAAGAATTTTGTTGCAAAAGAAAGAATGGACTTTAAAGCGGCAAAACGAATGGAGCCGTTTTCTCAGTATGCAGTGGCAGCGGCGAAAGAAGCATTTGCAGATGCAGGACTGGATATGGAGAAAGAAGATCCGTACCGTGTGGGAACAATTATCGGTTCCGGAATTGGAAGTCTGGAATGTGTAGAAACGAATTACAAGAAACTGCTGGACAGAGGACCATCCAGAGTCAATCCTCTGATGGTTCCGCTGATGATTTCCAATATGGCGGCTGGTAATGTATCCATTCAGCTTGGACTGAAAGGAAAATGTACGGACGTAGTAACAGCCTGTGCTTCCGGATCTAACAGTATCGGCGATGCAATGCGTGCTATCCAGTTCGGTGATCTGGATATCTGCGTGGCAGGTGGAACAGAGAGCTGTATCTGCCCGACTGGTGTGGCAGGATTTACAGCGCTGACAGCGCTTTCAACAAATGACGATCCATTCCATGCATCTCGTCCGTTTGATAAGGACAGAGATGGATTTGTACTGGGGGAGGGTTCCGGAATTGTGATTCTGGAAGAGTTGGAGCATGCAAAAGCAAGAGGTGCAAAGATCTATGCAGAACTGGCAGGATATGGTTCTACAGGAGATGCCTATCACATTACTTCCCCGGCAGAGGACGGAGAGGGAGCAGGTATGGCGATGAAGCTTGCTATGAAAGAAGCAGAAGTACAGCCAGAGCAGATCGATTACATCAATGCTCACGGTACAAGTACGCATCACAATGATCTGTTCGAGACAAGAGCAATTCGTTATGCATTGGGAGATGCAGCAGAAAAGGTTGTGATCAATTCTACGAAATCTATGATCGGGCATATGCTGGGAGCAGCCGGAGCGGTTGAATTTATCGTATGTGTAAAGAGTATCATGGAGAATTTTATCCATCAGACAATGGGAACAGAGAATGTAGATCCTGAGTGTGGACTGGATTACGCAGTGGGAGCACCGGTTGAAAAAGAGGTAAATTATGTACTTTCCAATTCTCTTGGATTTGGAGGACATAATGTGTCCCTGCTTGTAAAGGCATATGAGGAGTAGACGGATGAGTATGAAGATAGAAGAAATTCTGCAGTTATTAGATGCAGTTTCAAAATCAGAAGTTACAGAGCTGGATTATAAAGAAGGCGGTACAAGACTTTCGCTTAAGAAAACACCGCAGATGATTCAGGTCATGCAGAATGCGCAGCCGGTCAATCTGGTGGCGGCCACAGCAGAAGGAAGCGTGGCAGTTTCAGAAACTGGTCTCTCTGATACATCTGTGATTTCCGGCAGTAGTCGCACTATGGAAGCAAATGCGACAGAGAAGAGATTTGCAGAGCCGAATGGCGGAGATGGCAGAGAAACTTCTTCCGCTGGATCTGGAAAAGTGGAAGAGGGACAGAAGATTGTTTCCCCGCTGGTCGGAACTTATTATGCCGCACCGGCAGAAGATGCAGAACCTTATGTCAAAGTAGGAGACTATGTGGAAAAAGGTCAGGTAATTGCCATTGTAGAAGCGATGAAACTGATGAATGAAATCGAGAGTGATTTCACAGGGACGGTCACAGAGATTTTTGTAGAGAACGGACAGCCGGTAGAATATGGCCAACCGTTGATCGCGGTGAAAGAGGTGTAAGTAAATGAATAGTTTGAATACAGAACAGATTCAGGAGATTATTCCACACAGACATCCATTTCTTTTGGTGGATCAGATTGAAGATTATGAGCCGGGAGAATATGCGATCGGATATAAAGGGGTTTCTTATCACGAGGATTTCTTCCGCGGACATTTCCCACAGAAGGCAGTGATGCCGGGAGTTCTGATCCTGGAAGCACTTGCACAGACAGGGGCAGTTGCGATTTTGAGTGTTCCTGAAAATCAGGGAAAGATTGCATTCTTTGGCGGAGTACAGAAGTGCCGCTTTAAAGGGATGGTATTTCCGGGAGATAAATTAAGACTGGAAACAAAGATCATAAAACGTAAAGGACCTTTGGGAATCGGTGAAGCAGTTGCTACAGTGGATGGAAAGGTTGTAGTCACAGCAGAGCTGACTTTTATGGTAGGAGAATAAAAGATGATCGATAAGATATTAATTGCCAACAGAGGAGAGATTGCAGTCCGGATCATCCGGGCATGCAGGGAGATGGGGATTCAGACTGTTGCCGTGTATTCAGAGGCGGATAAAGAAGCGCTGCATACACAGCTTGCAGATGAAGCAGTCTGCATCGGACCGGCAGCTTCCGCAGAGAGCTATCTGAACATGCAGAATATCATCAGTGCAACACTGGTCTCTGGAGCAGATGCAATCCATCCGGGATTTGGTTTCCTTTCAGAGAACAGCCGGTTTACAGAACTGTGCGAGCAATGTAACATCACTTATATCGGACCTTCATCGGATGTCATCCGTAAACTTGGAAATAAATCTGAGGCAAGAAACACAATGGTAAATGCAGGCGTTCCGGTAATTCCGGGAAGTAAAGAGCCAGTATACGATGCACAGACGGGTGCAGAGATCGCTGCGGAAATTGGGTATCCGGTCATTGTAAAAGCAGCACTTGGCGGTGGAGGAAAAGGAATGCGCGTGGCACAGACACCGGAAGAATTTTCCAAAAGCTTTCAGACAGCGCAGAAAGAATCCCAGATGGCATTCGGAGACGGGACAATGTATATTGAGCATTTTGTAGAACATCCGCGTCATATTGAGTTTCAGATTCTTGCTGACAAGTATGGAAATGTAGTACATTTGGGTGAGCGTGACTGTTCCATTCAGAGAAATCATCAGAAAATGATCGAAGAGTCACCGTCGGCAGCATTGACGCCAGAGCTTCGTGCAAAGATGGGAGAAGCGGCCGTGAAAGCTGCGAAAGCTGCGCATTATACCAATGCCGGAACAATCGAATTTCTTCTGGAGAAGAGTGGCAGTTTTTATTTTATGGAGATGAACACAAGAATTCAGGTGGAACATCCGGTGACAGAATGGGTGACAGGGATCGACCTGATCAAAGAGCAGATCCGGATTGCAGATGGACAGAAGCTGTCTGTAAAACAGGAAGACATTCAGATTACAGGACATGCCATTGAATGCAGAATTAATGCAGAGAATCCGGAGAAAAATTTCCGCCCGTCACCTGGAACAATCACAGATGTGCATTTCCCGGGAGGAGAAGGTGTGCGCGTGGATACGGCTGTCTACACAGGCTATACAGTTCCACCGTATTATGACTCTATGCTGGCAAAACTGATCGTACATGCAGAGGACAGAAAAAGCGCGATCCGTAAGATGCAGAGTGCTCTTGGAGAAGTGATCATAGAAGGAATCGACACGAATGTAGATTATCAGTATGAAATTCTGCACAATCCGAACTTTGTATCAGGGAATATCGATGTAGAATTTATTTCTCAGATGCAGACGGAGAAGTAGAAAGTTGCTGAGCTTATTGAGGGGTAGATGTGCATGAGACAGTTGCTGTGAAAACGCACAATTAACGATAATAAATAAAATAACAGAAACTAAATGCATCTCGCCATCGTTACCCTCTAATTTTTGGCGGGATGTTTTTCTACATTAAAAAATAGACTGCAAAATAGGGCATGAAGATTGCAGGAATGATTTTTAAGACAGATTCCGGGAAAAACCATGGCTCAGTAGATAAATTGTAGGACAGAAGGAAGATAGTAGATACAGATTAAAAATGGAGGAATTATAGTTGAGATTACATAATATGTTTAAAAAGATGAGCGAAAGAGAAAAATCTGTTTCCAGAACTCATCTGAGACGGAAACCGGAAGCTCCGGAAGGTCTTTTAAGAAAATGTAATAAGTGTGGAGCCCCAATTCTGACAGATGAAGTAATTCAGGGAAATTATATCTGTCCGAAATGTCATGGATATTTTAGAATTCCTGCATATAAGCGAATCGAGAGTATCGCAGATCAGGATACATTTGAGGAATGGGACTGTGACATGAACACGGAAAACGGGCCGGTCAACCCACTGGAATTCAGAGGTTATCCGGAAAAAGTCGAGAAGCTAAGAGTGCAGACCGGACTGAATGAAGCGGTTGTGACAGGAAAGGCAAAGATCAACGGGAATCCGGCGGTACTTGGTGTATGTGACGGAAGATTTATGATGGCCAGCATGGGATGGGCAGTTGGTGAAAAAATCACACGTGCTGTAGAACGCGCAACGGAAGAAAAACTTCCCGTGATTTTATTTACCTGTTCCGGCGGGGCCAGAATGCAGGAGGGAATCGTCTCTCTGATGCAGATGGCGAAAACATCCGCAGCACTTAAGAAACACAGTGATGCCGGACTTCTGTATATCACAGTTCTGACAGATCCTACAACCGGCGGAGTAACAGCAAGTTTTGCTATGTTGGGCGACATCATTCTTGCTGAACCGGGAGCACTGATCGGATTTGCAGGACCACGTGTGATCGAGCAGACAATCGGGCAGAAATTACCGGAAGGATTTCAGCGTGCAGAATTTTTGCTGGAGCATGGATTTGTGGATCAGATCGTGAAGCGAAATGAGATGAAGGAAGTCCTCGGAAAACTTATTGAACTGCATCAGAAACCAGGAGATGCGGAACTGAATACAAAAGAGAATATTGTCGAGGAAGCAAAAAGTGTCAATCTGAGTTTTGAGAAAGAGCAGGAAATCGGTTCGAAGATTCAGATTGACAGTAAGCTGAAAGTGAAGAATGAGAATCGTGCAGAAAATGAAAAAACGAATGCAGGTTTAAAAGGACAGACGGTTTTTACAGGAACAAAGAAATCTGCCTGGGAGAGAGTGACTCAGTCCAGAAGAAAAGACCGCCCGACAGGACAGGATTATATTGACATACTGTTTGATGATTTTGTAGAATTACATGGAGACAGATATTATAAAGATGACCGCGCAGTGATCGGAGGAATTGCATATTTTCAGGGAAAACCTGTGACTGTGATTGCTCAGGCAAAAGGGAAGACAACAAAAGAGAATCTGGAGAGAAATTTTGCCATGCCGTCACCGGAAGGATACAGAAAAGCATTGCGTCTTATGAAGCAGGCTGAAAAATTCGGAAGACCGGTCATCTGTTTTGTAGATACTCCGGGTGCATTCTGTGGAATGGAAGCAGAAGAACGTGGTCAGGGCGAAGCAATTGCCCACAATCTGTATGAAATGTCTGGGTTGAAAGTACCGGTACTTTCTGTTGTGATCGGTGAAGGCGGAAGTGGAGGAGCACTTGCACTTGCGGTAGCCGATGAAGTGTGGATGTTGGAGAATTCCATTTATTCTGTTTTATCACCGGAAGGATTCGCAAGTATTCTCTGGAAGGACAGCAAGAGAGCCAATGAAGCAGCAGAAGTGATGAAACTGACGGCAGAAGATCTGAAGCAGCTTGGAATCATTGAGCAGGTAATTGCTGAACCAGAAGAATTTAACGAGGAAACACTTCCTGCTGTGGCAGAAAAATTGAACAGGCAGATTCAGGGATTTGTAACGAAGTACAGCAAGATACCATCAGAAGAACTGGTAGAAAAACGGTATCAGCGTTTCAGAAAGATGTAGAATGATTGCTGTGAGAGTGACCAGTTACGTTTCATATTGTTAGAATGTATCTGTAAAAAGTATCATTTAGAGAGTATACCTCATATATACTTTAGAAGAAAAGGGAGGAAGTCAGTATGAATATGTACGAGACGATCAATGACATACTGGTACATTTGTTTAATGAAATATGGGAACTGGAAAAGAATGCGATTATAACCGAAGAATTTAAAGATATCACAAATAATGATATGCATATCATTGAGGCAATTGGTCTGAATCAGAAGACGACAATGTCTGTAGTGGCAAAGAAAATGAAGATTACAGCAGGTTCGCTGACAACTGCAATGAATGGTCTGGTGAATAAGAAATATGTGATCAGAGAACGAAGCGAGGAAGACCGGAGAGTTGTAAATATCTGGCTGACAGAAAAAGGTGAAAAAGCATATCATCATCATGCAGAATTTCATCGTCAGATGACGAACGCTGTGATTGAAAAACTGGATGAAAATGAGATTCCGGTATTGCTGAAAACACTGAATGGATTAGATGAATTTTTTAGAAGTTATTCTAAAATTTGACGTTTTGAAAAAAATGATGTACAATCCTAAAGTACCGTGAAAAGATTGTTACTGTTCACAGGTAACCTGTAAACAGTAACAAAAGATTCACAGATAAAAACAGGTAATTGCCATTGTACTTGGGTGTATGATTTAGGAGGGAAAGACAAGTATGGTATCAAAGAAGACAACTTCAACAGCGAAGGCAGATAAAGCAGTAGAGACAAAAACAGCTAAGCCGGTAGTTGAGAAGACAGAAGTAAAGTCAGAAACAAACACAAAGGCAAAAGCAGCAGAGAAACCGGCAGAGAAACCGGAAGTAAAGACAGCAAAGACCGAGACAGCGGCTGCCAAAGCAATCGAGACAAAGAAGGATTCTACAAAGAAGCTTGAGACAAAAGCAGCAGTGCTGGTAGATACACCAGAGGTAAAGGCAGAAGAGAAGAAAGCACCGGCAAAGAAAACTGCAGCTAAGAAGACAGCAAAGGCTGAAGAAAAAGCTGAGAAGACAACTAAGACAACAGCTAAGAAAGCTCCGGCTAAAAAGACAACAACTAAGAAAGCTGAACTCAAGACAGAGATGTTCCTTCAGTTCTCTGGTAAAGAGTACACAGAGAAAGAGATTCTTCAGAAAGTCAAAGATGTATGGACACATGACCTGAAGAACAAAGTTGGCGAGATGAAAGATGTTAAGATCTATCTCAAACCAGAAGAGTCAGCAGCATACTTTGTTGTAAATAAGAATACAACAGGAAAGATTGATCTGTAATAGATCAGGTGACAAGGCAAAAAGTAGTATCTGTCCGCGGACAGAATACAGGATTTGCAGAGCAATCTGCAGAAACTGCCCGGTTACATATGCAAAATGTAAAGAATGAAAACAGGGAGAAAAATCTCTGAGCAGAAATCGTCAGTTTTGATTAACTGGCGATTTTTCTGGTTTCAGGAGCCGAATCGTATAATTGAAATTTGTATAAAAATATGCTATTATACAGCAAAGTGTATTTCCGGATATTTTAAAGGCAATCATGGACGAGAGTATCAGGAAAGATTATTAAAGGAATTTGGCTTATAGAATATAGATGGGAGGAAGACGAGATGGACAAAGAAAGAGAAAGACTGGAACAGCAGATTCGTTTTATTATAGAAGTAGACAAGGTGAAAAATATTTTTCGTCAGACATATCTTGCAGATGCGAACCGCAAGGAGAATGATGCGGAACATTCCTGGCATCTGGCCCTTTCGGCAGTACTTTTGAAAGAGCATATGAAAGAAGATGTGGATTTACTGAAAGTAATTATTATGGTTCTGATTCATGATCTGGTGGAAATTGATGCGGGGGATACCTATGCGTATGATTCTGAAGGTGCAAAGACAAAACGTGCAAGAGAATTAAAAGCAGCAGACCGGATCTTAGGGATTCTTCCTGAAGATCAGGGAAGTTATTTCAGAAAACTCTGGGATGAATTTGAGGAATACGAAAGTGCAGATGCTAAATTTGCTCATCTACTGGATAATTTCCAGCCATTCCTTCTGAATGATGCTTCTAATGGCTTGAGCTGGACAGAGCATGGTGTGCACAAATCACAGGTATGTAAGCGAAATGAGAAAGTACCGGAGACATCTGAAATTGTCTGGAACAAAATGTTGGAAGTAATGGATAAACATATTGCGGAGGGTCATTTAAAAGCAGATTAAAATGTATAAGAAAATGTAGTTTGGGATTTAACGTATGCCTGTTTTAATTATACAAAGTTATAAATTGTTTATAATGATGAAAAGTTAAAAGACGTATTTGGTATGATATTTAGTGTAGTAATTCACAGTGAAGCAAATAAAAAGGATGTGCAATCATATGTATGAAAAAGAAATAGAACAGCTTCAGGAAATCGTTGATGACAGCAGTAGAATTGTATTTTTCGGAGGCGCAGGAGTTTCCACAGAAAGCGGAATTCCGGATTTTAGAAGTGCAGATGGAATTTATCATCAGAAATATAAATATTCACCGGAACAGGTGGTAAGTCATAGTTTCTTTATGAAGTATCCGGATGCATTTTATGATTTTTATAAAGAGAAGATGATGTGTCTGGAGGCAAGACCGAATGCAGCTCATCTGAAATTAGCGGAACTTGAGCAGGCAGGAAAATTAAGTGCAATAGTGACTCAGAATATAGATGGACTGCATCAGGCAGCGGGAAGTAAAATAGTGTATGAACTTCATGGAAGCATCCATAGAAATTACTGTATGAAGTGCGGAAAATTCTATGATGCACAGTATGTAAAGAACTGTGACGGTGTGCCAAAATGCAGTTGCGGTGGCAAGATTAAGCCGGATGTAGTTCTGTATGAAGAAGGGCTTGATCAGAAGACAATTCAGGGAGCAGTTGAAGCAATTGCTTCAGCAGATACTCTGATTATTGGAGGAACGTCCCTGGTAGTATATCCGGCAGCAGGATTTATCGATTATTTCCATGGGAAGCATCTTGTAGTGATCAATAAGTCTGATACTGCGAAGGCAGTAAGAGCCGAATTGTCAATTGCTGCTCCGATCGGGGAGATTTTGGGACAGATTAAAGTAACATTGTGATATATTGAGGATATAGAAAAAGAGCAATATAAACACGGAAAGAAACTGAGTTCCGATGTTCATATTGCTCTTTTATTATGTCATATAACGTATGATAAAATGCCTCCTACAGTCTGTACATTACAGAAGTTATGAAGACGAATCATTTTATAAATCGTCATAATCATTTTACAGAGAATGTGTTACTTCGCTTCCCATCTTCCAGATGCGCCGCAAGGCAGAACCAGTCCGGATTCTGTTACAGGAAGTCCGATTTCCTGAGAGTCTACATGTCCATTCCACGGTTTCAGCTCTGTAGAAATCATGTAAGTCAGTACAGCAGGAGCAAGTCCTGTTGTATAAGAGTTTACAAGGAAGAATAAAGCATCTTTAGAGAGGATCTTTGTACAAAGCTTGATGAGCGGATGGATCATATCCTCAATTTTCCAGATCTCGCCTTTAGGTCCTCTTCCATAAGACGGTGGATCCATGATGATGGCATCGTATGTGTTGCCACGGCGTATCTCGCGTTCTACGAATTTCACACAGTCATCAACAAGCCAGCGGATTGGTGCATCCCCAAGTCCTGAAGATACAGCGTTTTCTTTTGCCCATGTTACCATTCCTTTAGAAGCATCTACATGAGTTACCTGTGCTCCTGCTGCAGCTGCTGCGAGTGTAGCACCTCCGGTATAAGCAAAGAGATTCAGTACCTTGATCGGGCGTCCGGCATTTCTGATCTTTTCAGAAAACCAGTCCCAGTTGGTTGCCTGCTCCGGGAACAGTCCGGTATGTTTAAAACTAAATGGCTTCAAGTTAAATGTGAGAGATCCGTAATGAATCTGCCACTGCTGAGGAAGTTTAAAGAATTCCCATTCACCGCCGCCTTTTTTACTGCGGTGATAATGTCCGTTCATATTCTTCCATCCTTTGTGTGCCTTAGGAGTATCCCAGATGACCTGCGGATCCGGACGGACAAGAAGATAATCTCCCCAGCGTTCCAGTTTTTCTCCCTTAGAACAGTCAATAATTTCATAATCTTTCCAGTTATCTGCTATCCACATGAATTAATAAATCCTTTCTGTTACAGTCAAAATATAAGTTTTGTACAATAGAAATACAAAAACAAATTGTTCAAATAAGCTTTAGTAATTATAACACAGGTTAAGGAATGTGCTCAATATTAGATTGTATAAAAAGTGAAATATAAAAAATGGCGAGATATGTTGTTATTTGCAGCTATGCTGTCAGTTGGAAAAGAAATTATAAGGATGAAAGACGTTTTGATTGCGAAGAAAATATAAATAAGTTAGAAGATAAAATCTTGTCAGAACGTATGAAAGCAATTTTACTGGATGGATTTCAACCACCTGGAATTACAGCAAGATATGCAATACAGCATAATTTGGTATATCAGGGAAATGGAGGATATGAACATGCCGGCATATGATGAATGTTATCTGGATAGTATGCTAAAGAAACATCGCTATCTTTTTAAGTTGATCGGGCGTTACTGTGAAGAAGATGCATTTGCCGTGATTGAAAAAATTAAAGCAGAGGATTTATATCATAAATATTATCCGCTTCATGAAGCTTCCTTAGAAAACGTTGTAGAAAAATTAAAGAAAATATATTCTTTGTAAGAGTGCAGCTCGAAAATAGAACAGTAAGATAGAGATTTTAAAAAATTACGATAATGTCTTGCACGGATTCAAAATAAAAACAGGAATCCATGTAAGACGTTTTTGTAATTTGTGAAATATTTTGGTGCATAAACGGCTACAAAATTAAAAGTCAAAAACATTTCCATAAACTCCTTGCTTCAAAGGAAATCTTATCTCTTTTAGAAAAAGTGTATATAAAAACAGATAGAAACACTTCAAAATAGCATTTAAATTCATAAAAAATACACAAAAACATATAAAACCTATTGACAAGGTAGGTTAAAAGCGATATCATACGCATATCGAATCTGAGATACGAAAAACACACACAGATGGAGTGATGAGTATGATAAAAGTAGAACACGCAAACAAAACCTTCTCCGGAAAGTACGGTAAGGTACATGCCCTGCAGGATGTAAGCATCCATGTAGAAAAAGGAGACATTTACGGAATCATCGGATTCTCCGGAGCCGGTAAATCCACACTGATCCGTCTTGTAAATGGACTTGAA
>OLNW01001291.1_pt1 | contig 25115 bp, 14 predicted proteins | sample 1672121 | NCBI WGS metagenome assembly OLNW01 (sample SAMEA3136648, study PRJEB25190) | human gut metagenome
CCTTACTTCGTCGGCTTTCCTAGAATCTGGCACACCCTGCCCATTTTTGCTTTTCGCACCGGTTTTTAGAGGTTCCCTAATATTATCCGACCCCTGAAACTGCAATTTACTGCAAACTTAAGGTTTCAGGGTTTCGCCTTTTTTTCTTGACAATTATTGTTGCATGTGATATACTAAAAACAAGGAATTTTATTCCTACATTGAAATATGGAGGTTTTGTATGAAGAGTATTTCTAAAAAAGTCCTCGGGCTTCTGATATGCAGCAGCGTTATTCTGTCGAGCCTTTCGATTGGCGCTTATGCGGAGAGCTCTGATGCAGGCACAGCAAACTATGAGGTCGCATATTCCGGCATGGTAGACCTGAACACTGACTTCGGCGGCAGCTCGCTGTCAGCGTCTGCATATTCCGGAACGTATTACGACCAGCTTTCTACTGACGAGCAGGAGATGTACAACAAGATCTGGGAACTGTTCAAGGACGGCGACGCCAAAAAGGACGATACCAGTGAGAGTATTACATATGATCTGGGTATCACCAAAACAGTTAATGTTGATGTTTCAAATTATAAGGCCGATATCAAATTCAAGCTCGGCGGCTTAACGTCGACAGCAATGAAGGCTTATTCCGCCCTTATTTATGATCGTCCGGAGCTTACATGGCTGGACGGCAGAGAGCAGATCGGTCTGACCTGCAAATACATCGCACCGACCGGAACAGGAGTCGCTTCCGTTGACCTCCAGCTTGTTCTGGCGCTTTCTCCCAGCGTTGTATCCGGGGTCACGCCTGCCGAGATGAACGGTCTTATCAGCACCGCAAAGAGCGCGATCACATCTTCCCGCAAGAGCAGTTCGGACTACGACACTCTGGAGGCTATCCACGATTACCTCTGCAATCTGATCGCATATAATCATGAGGCGGTCAAGAGCGATACAAAATACACTTCGCGGCAGACCTTTGCTTACCAGACCGCATACAGCGCATTCGCCAAGTGCAACGGCGATTCTGTTATAAACACGGTCTGCGCCGGATATGCAAAGTCGTTCAAGATCCTTTGCGGCGAGTTTGGTATCAACTGCGCCATCATCTCCGGAAACGGAGTATCTGATTCCGGAAGTGAAAATCACGCATGGAATGCAGTAGAGCTTGACGGCAAGTGGTACGCGGTAGACTGCACTTGGGATGATCAGACCGAACCTGAAACAGCTAAAAAGATATTTAAGGACTTCTTCCTTGTCGGTTCTGAAACCGTTCCCGTAAATTTTTATAAGAAGAATTTCGGATATACTCATGTGAATGACGCCGATTTTGCTTATCCCGAGCTGAACCCGACTGCATACGTAAATCCCGCCGAGGTCACCCCCGGCGTTCCGGCAGGATTAAATGCGGCTGCGGACGACATGGAGGTAACGCTCACATGGAACGCCGCCGAGAACGCTGAAAGCTACAACGTATACGTTGACGGCGTACTTAAGGAATCCGGCATAACCGACACCACATACACCGTGACCGGGCTGACTAACGACACGGAGTACGGCTTCGCGGTTTCCGCCGTTTCCTCGACGGACAACGAGGGCGACAAGTCCGATGTAGTCACAGCAACTCCGGTGAAGCCCGCAGCTCCCGAGGTTACTCCGGACGCTCCCGCAGGCTTAAAGGCAGCGGCAGGCGACGGTCAGGTAGAGCTGACATGGGATAAGGTCGAGAACGCAAAGTCCTACACCGTATACCAGGACGGCACGGCGATAAAGACCGGGCTTACTGACACAAAGTTCACCGTGACCGGGCTTACCAACGGCACTAAGTACACATTCACCGTCACCGCGACCGCGGATAAGGAGAGCGCGAAGTCCGCAGAAGCAACAGCAACTCCGGTGAAGCCCGCAGCTCCCGTGGTCACTCCTGCGGCTCCCGCAGGCTTAAAGGCAGCGGCTGGGGACGGTCAGGTAGAGCTGACATGGGATAAGGTCGAGAACGCAAAGAGCTACACCGTATATCAGGACGGCAAGGCGATAAAGACCGGGCTTACCGACACAAAGTTCACCGTAACGGGACTTACGAACGGCACGAAGTACACATTCACCGTCACCGCGACAGCGGATAAGGAGAGCGCGAAGTCCGCAGAAGCAACAGCAACTCCGGTGAAGCCCGCAGCTCCCGTGGTCACTCCTGCGGCTCCCGCAGGCTTAAAGGCAGCGGCTGGGGACGGTCAGGTAGAGCTGACATGGGATAAGGTCGAGAACGCAAAGAGCTACACCGTATATCAGGACGGCAAGGCGATAAAGACCGGGCTTACCGACACAAAGTTCACCGTAACGGGACTTACGAACGGCACGAAGTACAGCTTCACCGTGACCGCGACCGCCGATAAGGAGAGCGCGAAATCCGCAGCGGTAGAGGTCACTCCCGCAAAGCCTACAGTAACGCTCCCCGCGCCGCGCGGCTTAAAGGCAAAGGCAGGCGACGAGGAAGTAACGCTCACATGGGACAAGGTGGACGGCGCCACAAGCTACAGCGTATACATGGACGGCAGACTTGTGAAGTCCGGCATAACCGACACCGAGTATACCGTGACCGGGCTCAAGAACAATGAGAGATACAAATTCGCAGTCAGCGGCGACGCTACAAACGCAAACAGCACGCGCAGCTCAACAGTTTCCGCAAGGCCGTATCACACTCACACCTGGTCCGACGACTACAAGTACAATTCAACAGACCACTGGAAGTACTGCGTGATGTGCAATCAAGCCGGCACAAAGGCTGCCCACAGATTCTCCAGATGGGAAACTGTCTACGAAGCAACAAAGGATTCGGCAGGTCTGAAGAAACGCACCTGCTCTGTATGCGGATATGACCAGGAAGAGAAGATACCTGCGACTTCCGGCGGTTCTTCCGGAGGCTCTTCCGGCGGTTCTTCCAGCGGTTCTTCCAGCAGACCGTCCGGCGGCAGCTCATCGGGCAAGCCTTCCACGACTACTGAGATACTGCCCTCCATCGGCGGCGTTGACAAGTCCTGGGACAATGTTGCGGCCGATATCAAGTCTGCTCCGGCAGGCAGCGTGATCGTCATCAACTCCAAGGGTTCTGCGAAGCTCCCGGCGAACGTCGTTACTGCCATCAAGTCCAGCGGCGCAAAGGTCGAGCTGGTCGTTGACAGTGTTAAGACCTGGATAATCGACGGCTCTGCGCTTAACACCACTGCCGCGATAGACCTTACATCATCTGCCGGGTCGGCTGATACTTCCGCGCTGAGAGGCGCTGTCGGCGCTAAGCTGAAGACCTCTGCGGCTAACCCCGGAGCGGCGCTCAGACTGACGCTCAAGTACGAGTATGCCGGTCAGTTCGCTAACCTTTACAGGGTAGAAAACGGCAAGAATGTTTTCGTGGGCTGCGTGAAGGTGGATTCCTTCGGTGCGGCGGTAATTCCCGGCATCACCTCCGCCGGCGAGTACGTCGTGATGGCTGGCAGGTACTCCGACCTCAGCGGCGACTCCAACAACGACGGCATGATAAACGCAATTGACGTTTCAGATATCCTGAAGCACATCACCGGGATAAGCGCCTCCGCGAATATCCAGATGGCTGACTTCAACGGCGATGGAACAGTCAACGCACTGGACGCTTCCGCGATACTCAAGGCGATAGTTTCCATGTAATCGCGTTTCCCCGGCAATATAAGAAATCGGCATGTACTCCGGTACATGCCGATTTTCGGTTTGTTAAAAAGTCTGCGCTGAAAAGGAATATGCTTGTGAAAACTATAATTTAGTAGGGAAAGTTAAATTATAGTTTTCGACAGCCTGAAGCGGAATGCATAACTAAGACATCAAGTCTGCCCCGGAAGCGGGAGCGTCACGGCGGCGCAGGCTGTGCCGTCCCCGGCGGTGAGCAGGAACTTCCCGTCGTACTTCCCGGCGATGTTGCCGACTATCTCCAGACCAAGCCCGTGCTTCTGCGGCTCGGATTTATCCGAGGCGGGCTTCCCCTTTTCGGAGTTCAGCACCTTTGAGGTGCTGTTCCTGACCTCGATGAGAAGCAGCCCCATGCTGCGGCTGGCGCCGACCTCTATGAAGCCTTCCGCAGCGCCGGAGACCTCCCGTATCGCGTTATCCAGCAGGTTCGCGAACACCGAGCAGATATCCGAACGCTCGAACGGGAAGTCCTCGCTCATCGGTATGTTCACCCGGAACTCCGCGCCCAGCTCCTTTGCGGTCTGCTGCTTGTGGTAGAGTATGGCGTTGACGGTGGGGTTGCCGCTGAACACCGGCATTTTCGCGTTGGCGGTCTTTTCCTTCAGCTCCTCCAGGAGCATTCTGCCGTCCTCCGAGGTGGTCTTTCTGCGCAGCAGGGACTCCGTGACCTCGATAAGGTTGTTGATGTCGTGGCGGTATTCGCGTATCTCCCGCATTTTGTCGGCGAGACCGTCGTAGTACTGGAGCTGCATATCCATTTCATGCTGCATGTCGTTGAGCTTCTGGGTCAGCTCCTGTGTTCTGGTGTTCTGCATGAGGGCGCGGTACATCAGGATATCCGCGGCTATCGACAGCACCACCGCGATTATGATGAACGGGTTGCTTATAAGGTCGAGGCGCTCGCCTGTCCAGGTCTGGTAGGCGCACGCGCAGAAGAAGAAAAACTGGCTCACCGGAAACATCACGAACAGCCCCAGCGATTTCACATGGGATTTCCTGAAGAAGTGGTTCCACACCGACATGATGAGCAGAAACCCTCCTGTGAAGAAGAAATTCATCGCGATTATCATGACTATTGTATCCCATGTATGGAATGTCTTCAGCGAAACGAGCAGGTTTACGTCTATCAGCATGACGAAGCCTGAAACGCAGACGTCCATGATGATGGATCCAGCCGCGAGAAATCCGGCGGCGAACAGACGGTACATCAGCTTGTCCTTATACAGGAACAGCGCCGGCAGGAAAAACGACAGCGCAATCCCGACGCCGTGCAGCAGCGGTGGGCCGTCTAATAAGAGCTGCTCCGAAGCGAAGCTGTACAGAACCGAAGCAGATACGCAGATGGCACGGTGGTACCTGGGCTTCAGCATGAACGACATCGCGAAGAAGGTGATGAATATCTGGTAAAGGTCTCTGGTAAGCAGGTAGCAGGTTTCAAGCAGGTATCGTTCCATATGCCCTCCATCAAGAATTGATAAGCGTTACCGCTGTTTTTATGCCGTCCTTGTATGTGCGGCTTATCGGCAGCACGCTGCCGTCGGACATCTCAATGCTCGCCCAGTTCACTATGCGGTTTATGCGGTTCAGATTCACTATGCAGCTCTTGTGGCACTGGGCGAAGCTGGCAGGCAGCTTCTCGCGGTAATCCGACAGCCTGCCGTATATTTCGACGCACCCGCCCTGGTGTCTGATTATCAGCTTGCGCTTGTCGCTGACGATGGAGATTATCTCCGCGGTGCTGAGGTATGTCACCGTGCCGCCGTTCTTTATCGGGAGAAGCTCCGCCTGCTTTTCGCGCTCGTGTATCTTGCTGAGCGCGTTCCGGAGGTACTTCATCTCTATCGGCTTCGTGAGTATCGCCGCCGGGAGCGCTTTGGAATCAACGCAGTACAGCTCCTGGATATACTCGCTGGCGTAGCCGGTGATGTACACCAGCTTTATCTCCGGGTGGGAGGACAGCAGCCGCGCCGCGCCGGATATCCCGTTTGCATTGCGCAGTTTGATATCCATGAACACGCCGTCTATGCGGTCGGCGAAGTCCTCGATGTTGAACAGCAGCGCCTGGAGCGTTGTGAATATCCTCACCGACGAGTCCGGTTCAAGCTCGGCTATTTTGGCTTTCAGTGATTCGGCAGCCGCCGGCTCGTCGTCGCATATCAGATAGTTCATGCTGATCCCTCCGTTTCATGAGATGAGATAATTATATATGAAATTTTCGTTCTTGTCAAGTGTCGCATTTCGTTACATATTTTCTGCATTTTATTACATCTTCGCATTATTTTTCTGCGGAATATATTATAATCATAGAGAAAAAAGATAAGGCTTTGCGCCTGAAAAAGGAGGAATTTCAATGAACCTGAAACGAGCAATATCCGCTGTATGCGCAGCGGCCGTCCTTGTTTCAACATCGCTTTCAGACCTGCCGGCGCAGTTCTCCGCGTATTCCCACGCATATGCGGCGCTGACGGAGTTCCGGTATGAGTTCAGTCAGTCGCCTGTAGCGATGGCGGTGCAGAGCGCCGACGACGGCTCGCTCAAGTGCGAGGTAGTGACCCGCTTCCCGGCAGACGGCGTTACCAACGGAGTGACCACTGTCGCGGAACTGCGCAGGCTGTATTCCGGGCTGACGGTGAACGGATTCGAATTCAGTAATTCGAGCCTGGAAGGGCTGACTGCGGAAGATATCCACACCTCGATATCAGTGCTCAGCGGTACGGATTCCAACTCGTATGACGGCTGGTACGCCGTAACGGACAAGGATACCCTCGATTTCGCAGACATGCCCGCAGACAACGACAGCAAGGTCGTACAGAGCCTGTCGTTCCACATCTACATAGACGGCGGCGCTGTGTCCCGCCTGGGAATGAAGCTCGGGGACAGAATATACCTGAACTCCGACGGCAGCGGCTTGTCCTATTACACCCACACCGAGCCGGGCGGTCCTATCACGATGACCGTCACCGAGGCGACATGGGAAAACAGCAGCGGAATGTCCTGCGCCTACAACAGCGATTTCGAGATTCCCGGCGTGACCAAGGGAGTTACCACGTTCGGCGAGCTGAAAGCGCTCTACGATGGAATAAAGGTGGAGGGCTACGAATTCAGGGGCTCCACAGTCGAGGGAATGACGGAAACCGACCTCGTTCCCACCATCGTACTCATGACCGGCTCAGACTGGAACTGGAAAGCGGTATACAACACGACGAAGATGAACTTCAGCAGCGACCTTGCGGACGTTGCGGACGACGATATCGTGCAGTCCATCGCATTCTCCATTTCCGTGCAGGACGACTCGTTCGCAAAGCTGGGGCTTAAAATCGGCGACAGCTTCGTCGTGAATCCCGAGGAATCCGAGCCTGACTACTATGTCCACAGCTGGCGCAGCGGTCCCCTCTCCATGACTGTTGAAGAACCGCTCGCAGACGGCGGTTCCGGAATGTCATGCGTTTCCAGCAACACCATCACTATCCCGGGCGTAGACTGGGGCAGAGTTACGGCTGGCGAGCTGAAAAAGCTCTACAAGGGCATAAAAGTCGATGGATTCGCTTTCAGCGGCTCCTCGGTCGACGGCATGACCGAGAGCGACGTCACCACTCTGATAGCGGTCATGACCGGCGACAAGTGGAACTGGAACGCCGCATACGGCACTGACACCATAACTTTCAGCGATACGCTGAAAGATGTTCCCGACAGCGATGTAATTGATACCGTTATGTTCAACATCGCGCTGCTAGACGATTCTATGATACGTCTCGGACTGAAGATAGGCGACACGGTCATACTCAACCCGGACGATGTCCCCGCAGAGACGTATAATATACATCTTTCCGACGGTACGCTGCTCTGGGACGAAGCCGACGGCGCCGACCATTATGAGGTATTCTGCGGCGGCAGCCTGCTTGATAACTGTATTGCCAACAATTCTGTGGGCTTCAAGCTGGCAATGTCGCTGAACGGATATAAGCCGGGCAGATACCAGCTCGACATCTACGCAGTATACGCCGACGAAACCAGAAAGCTGCTCGGCAGCGTGGATTACGATTACGGCGTCACTGTCAGCGATAAGAACATGTTCGCCTACTCCGAGAATGACGACGGAACAGTCACCATCACCGGCGGTAATATCGTAACCCCCAAGCTGGAGATACCGGCGGAGCTGGATGGCAAAAAGGTCAGCGCCATCGGAATGAACGCGTTCACCGGAAACAACGTTATAACCGACCTCGTTATTCCTGAGGGCGTGAAGTCACTGGACTGGTACTGCTTCAACACCTGCGAAAATCTGGAAACCGTCACCCTGCCGGATTCCCTGGAGTTCATTGACAGCTGGGCGTTTGAGCGCTGCTCCAGGCTTAAGACTATCAACGTCCCTGCGAACGTGACCCGTATAAATGGCGGCGCGTTCGCACAGAACAGCTCTATGACGTCCATAACCTGCGACCCGGCGAACAAGAATTACGTATCCGTGAACGGCGTGCTGTTCACTAAGGATATGAAGGAGCTCGTGGCGTACCCCGGCGGTATCCAGGGCGGATACACCGTCCCCGCTACCGTGAACCACATCGGCGACGCGGCGTTCTACGGCGCGCTGGGGCTGGATTCCGTGACGATACTCGGCAACCTTGACTTCATCGGCTTCGAGGCGTTCGCAGAGTGCAGCAAGCTGACCGACGTTGCTATCCGCGACGGCGTGAACTACGTCGGCTACTGGGCGTTCCGCGGCTGCGACGGCATAAAGACGCTGACTGTTCCGCAGTCCGTGACGAACATCGGCAATCAGGCGTTCGGCTTCGCTTACGCCGACCAGAAGATGAGCGGATTCAGCCTGCGCGGCTACAAGGATTCCGCAGTGAACTTCTACGCTATAAGGCACGATATCCCGTTCATCTGCATAGGCGAGGCGAGCGAGGACAACAAGCCCTTCGACAAGGACAACGCCAAGGAGAGCGAGGTAGAAACCAACCCCGATACTCCCGAGGACGAAAAGATAACCACGATAATCGCGACCCCCGCATTCAACATGAAGGACAAGAGCGAAGCGGGCGTAGGTCTTGACCTCAGCAAGGTAAAGGTAAAGGCGAGGGAGATATACGACGAGGAGGGCATAAAGCGCGCGGAGGAAGCTCTCGGAACTGAAATTTCCGCTAACAAGAAGTACAGCCTGCTCGACCTCACGCTGATAAACGGCGACAAGGACTACTCCAACGGCTACGACGGGCTTGTCGAGGTAGTTATCCCGATACCGAAGGGGCACCGCGGCAAGACGTTCTACTGCTACCGCCTGCTTGACGACGGCACAAAGGAGCTTATCCCGGGCAAGCAGAGGGAGGACAGCTACGTTGTATACCTCGAGCACTTCAGCGTATATGCGTTCGTGGCTGACGAGGAGCACACCTGCGTATTCAGCGAGAGCTGGGCTAACGATAAGTCCGGTCACTGGCACGAGTGCGCCTGCGGAAAGACCACTGAGCCTGAATCACATATCGCCGGCGACTGGATAACCGATGTCGAGGCAGCGGCTGCCGAGGACGGCCACCGCTACAAGGAGTGCACCATCTGCGGCTACATAATGGAAGAGGAAACTTTCAAGGCTGAAAAGACCGCGGCTCCGGTCATCTCTCCGAACGGCGGAACGTTCACAGGCTCGCAGACCGTTACCATCACCTGCGCAGCTCCGGACGCGGCGATCTACTACACCACGGACGGCTCCACACCTACAGCGGATTCCACCAAGTACTCCGGCAGCTTCACGCTGACCGCTTCCGCGGCAGTAAAGGCGTTCGCGGTAAGCGCTGACGCGACTGCAAGCGACATCGTAACTGCTGTGTTCACTAAGAAGTCCGGCGGTTCTTCGGGAGGTTCTTCCGGCGGTTCGTCAAGACCGTCCTCCGCTAAGACGGAGGAAACCAAGCCTGCTTTCAACGGCAAGGAAACAAGCTGGACAGACATCGCAGGCTCAATAGCCAGGCTTGCAGAGGGCGGTGCCGTGACCATCAGCCTGAACGGAAACTACACAGTTCCCGCAGAGGTGATGAAGCAGATAGCCGATAAGAAAATCAAAGCGACCTTCGTCGTCGACAGCGTAAAGAGCTGGGTAATAGACGGTTCGCAGATAAAGAACGCGGCTTCGACAGACCTCACGCTTATCCCGACCCGGAAGCTCAAGACCGGAGCACTTGCCGGAACAGAGGGCGTTCAGTTCACGGTAAGCAGCGCGGATATCCCCGCAGGCATTGCAGTATGCTTCAAGGCTGATTTTGCGGGCAGGTTCGCGAACCTGTACAAGTCGGCGGACGGGAAGCTGGTATTCATGGGCTGTGCAAAGCTCGACAGCACCGGAAAGGCGACAGTCCCCGGCATTGACGGCAAGGGCGGCTACGCCGTAATGCTGAGCGAACTCAGCGCGCTTCCCGGCGACATGAACAACGACGGTATCCTGAACGCGCTCGACGCTTCCGAGATACTGAAGTACGCAGTCGGAATTTCCGCAGGCGCAAACCTTGCGGCGGCTGACCTCAACGGCGACGGAACGGTCAACGCTTCCGACGCGGCGGCTGTCCTCAGAATGGCAGTCGGATAATAAACGCTTCCTGGATTTTTTGATATGCGGAAACCGCCCCGGGCTTTTGGCTCTGGGCGGTTTGCTGTATGTATCCAATTATCAATTCTAGCTGAACGGCATAAAATCATAAAAACAGTTTGACATTTACCCACCGCACGTGATAAAGAAATTTTCATTTAAAAAGTCGGAAAAACATTGACAGTATTGTATGATATGATTAAGATATGATTGAAATTTGTCGCATTTTGTCTGAAATGCTCACATAACAACGACAGTGGAAAGAGGTAATACTATGTCACAGAACCCGACCTATAAAACCGGAATCAAGACCCTGACAGACATTCAGCTCAGGAACGGTCTTCCAAGCTATGATATTCTTATGGATAAAATCAGGGTCGTGCGGGAGAACGCTCGGAAAATCAGCGGACTTCCGCTTGACGGGTCGTTTGAGAACCTGAAGTACGACAACTTTTTCTCTATTCTCGGCGGAAGAGGTGCAGGAAAAACAAGTATCCTGCTGACAATACACAATAAGCTGAGAGACGACGCCAATAATATAAACGTTATTATGCCTCTCATAATGCCGGAGCTTATCGACAACGGTGACAGCTTTATCGGCTGGATACTTTCAGCGGTCGAAAATGAGCTTCAGAATATTGAAAATAAGATCAGGGAAAGAGGATACCGTAAGGACAGCGGTTCATATGCCCAGATGTGCGACAAATACCATTTCTTTGAACGCTGCACGTTCAACAATAACAATACGCTGCGCAATACGTTTTCAGAGCTGAAGAAGTCATATTACGCCAAGGTCTACAATTCCAGGCGCGGGGAATGGGACATTAATTCTGACATGGCGCTGGTGTCCAGCATTAACGACAGGGAGTTTTCTCTTGTTGAGCAGTTCACCAAATTCTGGAATCAACTGGTTTCCACTTATCAGGAATTCTACCGGACAAGCGGGGAGGACAAAAGAGTTCCGCTGATCTTCTTTATGATAGACGACGCGGACCTCAAGCCACAGATAATCAATGAGTTGATTTTCAGTCTGCCCAAATATTTTTCACACCCCAATGTTGTCGTGCTGATCTCGGCTTCTCAGGAAATACTGTATTATACTGTGAAAGCATTCATGTATCAGCAGATAACAAGCAAGGAATTTGACTTGATGTCGCTTATGGATATGGAATATAAGTATAATGTAGACATCTATAAAGATTCCGAGATAAACAAAAGGCGCAATAATAACAGAAAGCCGCTGGTAAGATTCAATGACCTCAGATATGGCAAGGAATACGATAAGATCGCCATTCTGACCGAAGAGATACTCAGAAAGCTGTTTCCCGTGGCTAACAGGTTTTATCTTAAAGAATATGACCTTTACACCGACAAATGCGGTTTGAAATTCGAGAACATGGATAACGAGGTCATAAATATATCCAGGCAGTTTGCGCTGGAGCTCAACTCCTTCAAAAAAGAAGTGATGGCGCTCCATGAGAGCAAATGCGGTGAAAAGGGTCAATGGCAGATTAATAAATTATCTAATAAGGAATCCAGCTTTAAATTAACGAATTCTGATGATATCAGCGATGAGATATGTCTTTCTTTTCTGGGTAAATATCCGCGCGATATTGTCAGCGGGTATTATTCTTTCCATGACATGATAAAAGAATTGACCTCGTTATTGAAAAGCTTTTATGCTGAAAATCAGAATTACAAATTCGGCGACGACGTGACAGACGAATTCTTGAACATGGTTCATGCGTCGTGCATGAATTTCATTAATTCCATAGTATTGTCAAACCGGGATCTGAAACTCTTCAGCAAACATGTGTCTGAATTTATCCTTGTAAGGCGCATGCACTGGCAGCTGTTTGTAAACTACCCTCTGATATATGATTTGATATTATCAGCAGACTATATAGATGAGAACCAAAGTAACCCCACGCCTTTTGTAGAAATGATCTGCCTTCTCAACTTTGTTGAACAGCTTGTCGTACTAGTCATACCGGTTCGTGAGGTCCACCACGGTTATTTGGAAATGCAAAATATACTGAGATTATGCTGCACAGAATGTATCAAAAAATCTGACGACCTTCTCAACATGCTCAAACAATACAATATCTACAATATGTACAACATGATATCACAATTTAATGAAGAAAATCGCGAGCACCAGGATATTTTAATAGATGTAATTTGTCAGCTCGACCTGTTAAACAGCAAGCCAATGACAGATGTGACCTTAAACAAGGAATGGTATGACCTTGTAGGCAAAGTCCTGTATTATCGTTTCAGCAACATTAAATCTATTCACGAGTGCAAAAAATTTGTATTTATACTTAATAAACCTCAATTCGTTGATGACACATATTCAAATTTATATAGTTCTTATCTGGATCTGGTGAAAAGACAGCTTTTCGATGAACCTAGAATTGATTCGAATGAATCAATTCTAGACCAATTAATAGTAGATGAAAAAGGAAATGCGGATACCATTGATTCAATGGAAGCTAACGTTCTTTCTCTTGAAAATGTGCTTGATGATCTTACGCTCAAGTTAAGCGACACTGAAAAATCAATCAGCAAGTTGGAATCGTTCGGCATAGAAATAGACGATGTCAGAGGAGCAACGCCAATAAAGCAGGCGTTTAAGAATATACTGTCAATGATTAGCAGAAACAACGGAGCTATCAACCGTTCCTACCTTATAAGTGCTTTGGATACTATTCAGCTTTATTTACCAAACAATATCAAAACTTCTGCGTTTTCTTCATGGTTCCGCAGATTGAGCGAATTCCTTAATAAATCACTGACCCTCAGCCAAGATGAAACATATAAGAACTATCAGAAGCTTTGCAATAAAATACAGCAAAACGCTGATGACTACATTCAGGCTGTCTCGCTCAATTATTTTAACGAGCCAGCTTCGGTTCCTCAGAACAGCAGCATAGGAAAAATGAAGGAATACTATGACCAATTGACCAACGACGATTACATCAAACAGCGCATAGATCTTCTCCGAAAGAAGGAGTGGCGCAATATGACCGAAAGAGATGACGAGACATGACGAACCGGGAATACAATCAGCTTCTTGCCGAAACAATGCTCATGCCGCTCATCGAGGTTGATTTTTCCCGGGAAGATCTTCTGTGCGAATATGTTTCAGCGTATTCAAAGCTAATATGCGATTCGTCACCCGGCAGCGCAAATGACCATAATAACGCCAAGAAAGCATTTAACAAGGCAAGAAAGAACATACTGCAAAAATACAGCCAGAACACCAAATGGGGACACCTCGACGACGCCCAGATGCTGACCGATATGTTCTACCCCGGATACAAGCTGAACTATTACTACGATAAGGCAAACAATGATCTGGGAGAGTTTTATCTTCAGCACATTAAGAACATCGCGCGTACTTTCATCACGTTCCGCGATGGAATGGCGTCCGTCCGCGCATGGTCCGACGACAACGAATGCCTTCTCAGGAAATACGACGGACTTCACAAAATTGAGCTGTGGAACTACATAACAAGAACCACCACTCCCGACCTGCTGATAGCTGCGGCATATATCAACTTTGGCGTGACTGATCCGGAAATGCTCGTCAATGTTCCCAACCTGTTGTCGCTTTCCGATATTCCGCTCAACAATCTTCTTAAAAACGGCGTTGCCGAGACGCACCTGCATATGAACGCCGGTCTCTCATACAGCTACGTCTGGAAATGCTGCACCGAACTTTTTGATTGTAAAGGAAAAACGTCGGATTTATTGTTCTGCACGTTTTTTAGGCTCTATTCGGCGATGTATATGGACAGTGGGTCAAATTCGGGTTTTACGGATTTTATATGCGCTCGTGCCGCCGATGACCCGGTAATACCGTTTTACATGAAGTATATTTCTGAACCGACTGCCAAGAAGCCCGCTAAAAAAGACATCAACAGTTTCAAGGAGCGTTATCTGAGAACCTACCCCGCCAGCGCCAGCCCTGTTGACGACCTTCTCCTTGACACGATATATTACAAGTATTCTAATCAGGGGACATCTTCAGAAATAATTTGGTATTTTCTGCTTATTAAGCATCTGACTGCTCATTACGACAGAGAACTTATGCGTCAGTTTATGATGTATATACGCTTTAAAAACGAGTACTTCAGAGATAAGATACAGCAGAACCGGATTGGCGGACTGGATTACTTCCAGAACATATATAACAGCGCGACAAACTTCCTTTACGACCCGAATCTCCCCCCTAATGCGGTAAGGGAAAAGGCATACTATTCAATTTTTGAGGAGCAGTGCCGCACAGGCAATCTGAAGATCCTTGAGGTGAAAATATCGCCCAAAATAATGTCCAGCTCCCACACAACAATGACTACAGTCGAAGAAATGCAGAGGAAAACGCTTGCCCAGATAAAATCTATACTCGGAGCGTACAGCAGATATATCAACGACGTCATAAAGCGGAGCGCCGAGCCTCAAAAGCTCACGTTCCCGAAGCTGGGGCTTGTTTACCATTTCATCAAGCAGAACGACTGCGATAATTTCAGCGGCTATAACTGTATAATGAACGACCGCTCAAAGGAATACGACTGCGTAGATTACATGACGATACGCAGGTTAAATATATTGTTTGCCGAAGCCCTGAGAAAGCTTATAGAAAAGGAGCCGCTCATCTCAGAATATGTAGTTGGCATCGACGCCGCATCGCTCGAAAACTCAGCGGAACCATGGGTGTTTGCCCCGATCTTCCGGGAATTCCGCCGAAGCGACTACATTCTCCCCGTATCGCTAAAAACCGGTAAAAGGATAAGCAATATCGGGCTAACATATCATGTGGGAGAGGATTTCCGGCATATTGTTTCGGGACTTCGCCACATCGACGAGGTGCTGACGCATTTCAATTATTGCTCGGGGGACAGGTTGGGTCACGCCATCGCTCTTGGTGTGGATATCGACAGGCTTCTGTCGCAGAACAGGGTCGTTGCGCTGCCGATAATGGAGCATCTTGAAAACCTCCTGTGGCTCTGGAGCAAGAGCAAGGAGCTTACAAGCCTGGCAGTTCCTCAGAATATTGAGTTCAGCATAATGAACACCGCTAAGATGATATACCACAATATCGACGGTCTCAGCGTATATATGCTGTGGCAGGTATACAACGACAAGTTCGCCGACATAGACCCGTCTCAGCTTTCAAAAATGGCAGACGAAAGCGTATGCAAGCTGAACCCGTTCAGCTCTGAAGGGAAAATTTTATGGGATCATGATAAGCTGCTGTATTCGCATTTCTGTCCGTGCCGCTTTGAAAAACATCACGAACCAATTTTCGTAAGGATAAGCGACGATGAGATACGCATGTGCAAGGAACTTCAGAAATATCTGAGACAAAAAGTCGAACGGCTCGGAATCTACATTGAGACCAATCCAAGCTCCAACCTTGCAATAAGCGATATAGAAAGCATTTTTTCTCACCCGATACTGAACCTGAACCATTCGGGTCTGGGTATCGGCGAAGACAACGATTCGTGCGTACTGACAACCATCAATTCTGATGACCCGATCGTTTTTTCCACTAACGTTGAAAATGAGATCTCATATATTTATTATGGACTCCTGAACGCGGGCTGTAAGAGGGAAAAAGTGCTCAACTGGATAGAAAAGATCCGACTTCACGGCGTCAACAGTACGTTTATAAAGTACGATAAAACTTATGCTGAAATGCTCGAAGATTTTGATAAAATCCAGAACTTCACGCTGGGTTACTGACAAAACACGCCATGTCCACTGGCTTGCATAAAATGATCACGCTCCCGAGCCTTATCTGGTCTGGGAGCGTTTTTCTGAATTTTGGATATAATAGCAGTTTCCATTCCATGAACGATGAAAATACAGCTATGTTCAACTGATCTTTTCATACTCCCTTTCAAGCTTTCCCAGATCGAACACAAGGAACCTGCGCTCGACATTCCCGGCAAGCCTGACCTGCGTATTGCTCAAGCACAATGTCGGCGGTTATCCTCATGCAGACTGCGGCGTCGATAAGGCGGCTTTCAGTAAGGCTCAGGCTGAAGAATTCCCTGTAAACCGGGAATTTCGTCTGAATGTACTGTACAATTTCACCGTACTTTTCAGCGATGTAGTCGGTCAGGTACTTAATGTGGGTGGTGAATACCGTCGGATCGTCCTGATAGAATTTCAGCAGCGCCTTGTCGTAGGTTTTCCTGCCAACGTGGATTATCAGCAGCCGCAGCAGCGAAGAGGCGGTTCCGTGGAGATATTCCCCCGTGACGGCGCACATGGAATGCGGTCTGAACTCGCTGCGCAGACCGAGCTGCGCATTTCCGCGCCCCTTGCCGATGCCGTCGCCGTAGAACCTCACCAGTCTTTCAAAGTTGCCGTTCATTCTCACCGATTCCGTCCGCATGGCTGACGGGCGGTAATCGTCCACAAGCAGCACCTCGTCATTGGTGCTGCCCATTTTTATTTCAAGCGCCGTCATGGTGTCGTTGAAATTCGCCGGAATGTCGTTGAAGCTGTCTTTAAGTATCTTGAAGAAGACCTTGCTGACGGAAGTTTTCAGGCTTCCTGACGAACCGTAAAGATACGTAACGAACCGCGGAGCAAATCCCGCCTGTTCAAACAGGCTGAACATAACTCCCATGTGTGAAACAAGCCAGAGCGGCAGCGTTTTCCTCATGTCGGCGGAAAGCGTCAGCATTCTGACTGCGTGGAAGAACGATTCCTGCTGGGTCATTCCGGGATTCCAGAGCAGCCTTTTTCCTGTTTCGCATCTGAAAACGGCGCTCTGACCGGTAGAGTCATTGGCATAAATATACTGCGGAAAATTGTTAGTTCATTTCCCTGGGCAACAGGGTAATACAATTGTCATACCTCCATTTAAAATATTTTATTTAAATAATTATATCATAAGTGTAACAAAAAAGCAATATTATTAAATATATTGTTTTTGTTACACTTATTTTGTCTATATAAAATAATTAAATTATATATTATAACCATGGTAATACAATTTATACAAAGGTCATAACAATGTAATACCACTGAACCGGGAAGGAATGGTAAACAATGAAAACAAATTACACCGTGGTAAATACATATTCCCCTGCAACAGACGTGCAGAAAGAAAAGCTGAAAGCCGACGCGTCAAGAGCCGTTTACCGGGAGCTTCTCCGCTACATGGAAAGCAGAGCCGAACAGTCCGGACAGCCGGAACAGAAAACCGCCTGACCGCTGAAAGGACAAAAAATGACGGCGATATACGCAAGACAGAGTATCGACAAAAAGGACAGCATTTCAATAGACACCCAGATAGAGTTCTGCCGGCGCTTTGCCGGCACGGAGGAATGCCGCGTCTACACCGACAAGGGCTGGAGCGGCAAGAACATAGACCGCCCGGAGTTCCAGCGGCTGTTATCCGACATAAAGCGCGGCGCGATAACAAAGCTCGTTGTTTACAAGCTGGACAGAATAAGCCGCTCGCTGAACGACTTCTCCAACCTCATGGAGCTGTTCCGGCAGTACAACGTGGAGTTCGCGTCCACGGTGGAGACCTTCGACACCTCCACACCGATAGGGCGCGCAATGCTCGGGATAATCATGGTTTTCGCGGAGCTGGAGCGCGAGAATATCCTCATGCGCGTAAAGGACAACTACTACGCCCGGGGCGAAAAGGGGCTGTATCTCGGAGGCCCTCCGACGTTCGGGTTCGACAAGGTCCCGACCTCCCTCGGCGGGATAAAGACCTCCGTGCTCATTCCGAACGCCGATATGCCCACCGTGCAGTACATGTACGACGCCTACCGCGTGGAGCGCACTTCCCTCGGCGACATCGCAAAGCAGCTCAATTCCGACGGTGTGCAGTCCCCTGGCGGCGCCCTGTGGGACAGCAACATGATAAGCCGTATCCTCCGCAATCCGTCCTACGTCATGGCGGATACGGACGTCTACCGCTACTTTAAGGAAAGGGGCTGCAAGATCTCCACTCCGGTCGAGGAATTCACCGGGGAGCGCGGGTGCTTCCTCTACGGAAAGCGCGCCACAAACGAGCGCAAGTACACCGATGTGAAGGATCACGTGCTGACCGTCGGGCTGCACGACGGCGTGATTTCGCCGCAGATATGGCTGGACGTTCAGCGCAAGCTCGACGGAAATAAGCAGCTCAAAAAGGGAAAGACCGGAACGCGCTCATGGCTCACCGGGCTGATAAAGTGCGGGAACTGCGGCTACGCTCTGCGGGTCATCAACAAGGATTACTTCTACTGCTCGGGCAAGGCGAACAAGAAGGTCTGCGGCGGCTTTGAGGGAAATCCCCGGATAGACGGCGTCGAGCAGGCGGTCAGGGAGCAGCTCTTTCGGAAATTCGAGGAGATACGGGATATTTCCATCGAAGAGGACAAGCCGGTGCAGAGTCCCGCCGTGAATAAGCTGAAAATGCGGCTGGAAACGGTTTCCTCGCAGATAGACAACCTTGTCGACCGCATCGCAGAGACCTCCTCCGCCATCGGAAAGGTGCTCGGGGAGAAGCTGGAAAGCCTCATAAAGGAGCGGGAAAGCGTAGAGGCAGAAATAAAGAAGCACACCTCCGGCGCTCCGCAGGCGCTTACATACAAGGACGTTCTCCCCCTGCTTTCGGAGTTCGATGAAATGCCGGTAGAGAACCGGAGCGCGATAGCAAGGCAGTTCATACAGAAGATACTGCTGTGGGACGACAAAATCGAGATAGTCTGGAAATTCTGATGATCGCCGTGGTTTTACTGCGGTGATTATTTTTTTAATATACTAACAACTAATTAATAAACAAGGATAATGCAGATGGTAATACCACAGCGTTATCCTGCTCATGCCTTCCTTTATGGAAGGCATGCATATATAAGGTAATACAGTATGTGCGAAAGGAGAATTCATATGAAGCAGGAACTATAGCTTTCTTTTTACTCTCAGATTTTGACCTTTTAAGACTGCATCCGACTTGAGAATTCCTTAGGTACTAACGTACTAACATAAATGGGGGAATCAAACGTCCCCCCATTTATGTTTAGACCCCTCCGGCTTGATCGTTTCAGCACCCCAAATCCACACTATACTTGAATGGAGTTGAATTACCACCTCATGTCGGAAAATTCTGTGTAATACTTACCCTCTTCTTTAAGCGTGCGCTCCTTGAGGGTATCAAATACGGCATTTGTGTGTTCCGCGCATTTGTTCCATTCTGCGTCTACGTCTTCGGAATGCTCCGTTTCGATCGTATAATTTTCAGTAATATACCTGCTGAGGTAATCTGTGAACTTTTCGCAGCCAAATACATTCAGGTGCTCGGTGTTAAAGTAATCATTTTTATCGTCTATTCCGAATTCTTCCGAAATATACTCAAAGTTCATATAGGCATAGCCGTTTTGGGTGATGATTTCTTCAAGCTGCTGGTTTGTTTTCTTGTTCAGCTTCTTATTATGCGGAGCCCTGATAAACAGAACATTCTTCAGCCCTTTTTCCTGACAGTAGGCGATGGTTTCTTCAAGATAGCTCTTTCCAAGGTCGGTAAGCTTGCTCTTGTTTTCCGCCGTGCTCACTTCCGGGTTGGTCTGGGTGCGTATGCCCATGCTCTTGCAGAGGGATACATCGCTTTCATTGTTCCTGTCGATATCGCATTGCCTTTTTACCAGGTCTTTAGGATTTTCCCAATTGGAGTGGTACTTTAACAGGCGTACATAATAGTTTTTCCTGTCGTCCGGCTCTATACGTTCGCTGATAGTGTCAAGCCAGTTATCGTTCTTTTCCATGTTGTCGATCCACTGGCGCAGCGTTCCTTCATCTTGAAGACTATTCACATTATATAAAAAGCCGTTGACCTCTATCACCAGCAGCTGAGGTGTCTGCCGGCTTAACATCTCTCGTATCATTGATTTGTATACGCCGCCGGTAGTTCCCGCAACACACAGGTTGTAGCTTGTAAAACCGTATTCCTGGTAGGCAAGCGGCGCGGAATAGTCCGCATACATCTCGCTAGCGCCTATCAACCCGACATCTATCGTATTTTCAGGCTCACGGTAAAAATTCCTGACATGCAGCTCGGAATTTGTGTTGTTGAACTTCATCAAGTCTGCAAAGAAGATGTAAAGAATCATCATCGCAAGCCCCACGGCTGTCAGCTTGAATACACGTTTAAGATATGCGTTCTTCATTTTATCCCCCTATCTTAAAACTGCATATACACGAACTCTGCCGGATTTGTTCCCGGACCATATACGCCGAAAATTGCCACTACCCAGAACAGCAGGAGGAATACTCCAGCCTCAGCCCAGAAACCTTTGCTGCATATCATCTCACGCAGTGTCCTGCCGGAACACTCTTGAACGATGGAGCATACCAGAAGTGCAAGGACTGCGATCGCGACTAAAATAAGGCTTGCACTGCTGACTCCGAGAGCATCGAATATTGCCGGATCTGCAAGTTCGCTGATATGGAAATCCGTAATCGAAAGCCACATCATTTTCAGAGCCGCCGTAAATCCCGGAGCTATGTCGAAATAATACCCCACCAGCACGATAAGGAACGTTCTGAACATCTGGAACAAGATGAACAGCTTGTTGGTATCCCTGATGTGCAGAGTTTTCTTCCAGACAGCGTATTTGTCCTCAAGCAGCGTGGAGACCATGATTATAAGTCCGTTCCACAGACCGAATCCGACATATCTCCAGTAAGCTCCGTGCCATATTCCCACAACGATGAATGTGATGAGCGAGGCTATGCTCACCGGCAGCACCTTGGATATCTTCATGCCGAAATGCTTCTTGAGGCTCCTGCCGAACTTCTGGAACAGCTTTGACATCGCGATGGGATAGAACAGGTATTCCCTGAGCCACGCTCCAAGGGTGATGTGCCATCTGTGCCAGTACTCGGAGATGTTCCTTGAGAAATACGGACGTCTGAAGTTCTCTGCGAGATCTATGCCGAAAAGCTGAGAAACGCCGCGGGAAATGTCAATGCCGCCGGAGAAATCCGCGTAAAGCTGGACTGCGTAGAACAGCGCCGTTATCAGTATCACGGTGCCGGAATGCTTCTCGTATTCCGCCGGGATAGTCAGCACGGTGTTCACCAGCCGGTCAGCAATGACCAGCTTCTTGAAGAATCCCCAGGTTATCAGCAGGACGCCCTGCTTGATGTTGGAAAAACTGATGTCATGACCCTCGTAGAGCTTCCCGGACAGGTCGCTGTAAAAGCTTATAGGTCCCTGCACTATCTGCGGGAAGAACGACGTGAACAGCAGCATTTTGCCGAAATTACGCTCCGCGGGGAACTTCTCACGATAAATGTCGATGATGTACCCCATTGACTGGAACGTGTAGAACGAAATGCCTAGCGGCAGGAACAGCCCCAGTTCCGGAAGCCCGCCGCCAAGCGGGTTCAGCAGAACGTTCAGCGCGTCCGCAAAGAAATTGTAGTACTTGAGGAACCCGAGTATGCCAAAGTTCAGCAGCAGGATCGCCGCTGTTATCCACTTCTTTCGCCGGGAGACCTTCGCCTTGTAGAGGTCGCGCTCTTCCTTCGGCCAGATGCCCTTCTGGCTCTTTATGTACGCCTTATGCTTGTTCGCATATGCCTCGAGTATCCGCCCGCCTGCGTAGGTGCTGGCTGCGGTCACGAAAACGAAGCTGATGTACTTCAGGCATACTATTGCATAGAAGCCTATGCTTGCTGCAAGAAGCACCCACCAGCGGTGCTTCTTCGGGAAAATGTAGTAAAATATCAGGCAGCACGCCACAAACAGCATGTAGCCAAGCGATGTGTAGGACATTAATTACCTCCGGTTACGGCTTGTTGAGCGGATAGGTCTCCGTTATCTGCCGCGACAGAGTTAACCCGTCCTTTTCGCTGTACAGCGCGACATTCGGCAGGCTCCGCGACAGGAATATCGCTATGCCCTCCGAGATGGAGTAGGCTCCGCAGCGCGAAAAACAGATAACGTCGCCGATATCGAGCTTCGGAAGTTCCGCTTTGCGCACCAGTATATCAGCAGTGGTGCAGAGGCTGCCGCACAGGCAGTAATCCGCGCGCTCCGATCCCTCCGGCTTATTGAGCACAGATATCGGCGGAACCTTCATCGCCATGTTCTGCCCATAATAATTGAGCTGATTTATTCCTCCGTCGCATATCACGTAGGTCGCGTCGCCGTTCGTTTTTACGTCCATTACGCTGGTGAGGTAGCTGCCGCTTTCCGCTGCGAAAAATCTTCCCATCTCAACGGTCAGCGGGTATTTCCCGGCGAACTCCCGGACGGCTTCCGCCGCCTCTGCCAGCAGAGCCATATCGGTTTCCTCGGTGAAATCCTTGAAGTACTCCACCGCAAGCCCCGTACCATACTCAATATGCTCTGCACGGAAACCCAGCTCAGATTCCAGCTCCTGGCAGAATTCGTCCAGCAGTGAAAGCTCCCGGCGTATGGTCTGGACCTTCGTTTTCTGAGTGCCGGTGAAGTAGTGCAGCCCGACTATCTCAAGACCCTTGTAGGAATCCCGGTTCCGGATAACTTCCTTTATCACGGAAGCGTCCATGCCAAACTGGCTGCCGTGGGAAAGCCGGAGTATCAGCCGCGCCTTTCCGCCGCTCTTTACCGCGCGGGCATTGATGAGCCGCACATGGAGCAGGCTCTCCGCAGTGAACAGACCTACCCCGTCGTTCCAGGCGCGCTCAACGTCGCGCTCGGTTTTGTTCACGCCGGAGAATATCACCTTGCTCATCGGAACGGAAAGCTCCTCGCATATGCTCAGTTCACCCGGGGAGCATACCTCGATATATGAGAACGCGTCCGGCAGGTATTTCAGCAGGAACGGATTCGCCTTTATCGAATAGCAAAGCCCGGTATTTTCCCCGAACGCCTCCTTTACTGCGTTCGCGCGGCGTGCGAAGTCGTCGCCGCTGATAACGTAGCAGGGAGTTCCGAAGCGGCGTGCCGCTTCTTCAAGTATAGTCTTGTTCATATCAGTCCTCTTGCTGGAGCTTCTCGATGAGCTTCATCATACCCTCGATACTGTTGAAGTTCTCAGGAACCAGGTTGCCTACGTGTATGTCGATATCGAATTCATCGTTCAGCGCGCCTACTATGGACACGATATCGAACGAATCAAGAACGCCCCCGTCGATGAGCTGCTTTTCCGCCTCCCAGTCGAGGTCGGGTCTGATTTCTTCAAGTACTCCAAGTAACTGCTCTTTCATGTTGTTTTCCTCCTGAATCATTTCATTAGTTCTTTAAGCGCCTGCATATTTATCTTGCCGTTTGCCAGCTTCGGCATCTCGTCGAGTTTTATGAGCTTTCTCGGCACCATGAAGCCAGGAAGCAGCCCTCTGAGATGCACCGCGGCTTCCTTTACCGTCGCCGCACCTGTGTAGAATAAATATATAAGCTCCTTTTCCTTTAGGTACATAGAGCACGCCTCGCTGACGCTCTCAAGGCGCAGCGCAGCCGCTTCTATTTCCGACAGCTCCACACGGTGACCGAGGTGCTTTATCTGACGGTCCTTCCTGCCCTTGTAGCCGAGGTTTCCGTCAGGGAGAAGCACGCCATAGTCGCCGGTCTTGTATATCAGCTCGCGGTAAGAGCTGTTCAGCGGATTCTGTATGAAGGACTTCGCCGTAAGCTCCGGGTCGTTATAATAACCCAGCGCCAGCGACTGCCCCGCTACGCATATCTCGCCCATCTCACCTGCTTTGGCGGGAGTGTTGTCCTCCTTCAGCAGGAACACCCTGTAATTCCTGTAGGGTACTCCTATCGGGAGCACGTCGCCGTCCTCTACCATGCCTTTCACCTCGTAATAGGTGCAGGACGCCGTGCACTCGGTGGGGCCGTACTGGTTGACGAACTTCGCGTCAGGGAGATTCTCCTGCCATATCCGCAGGATACTGCACGGCATGACCGAGCCGGAGAAGCATATCTTCTTCAGATACTGCGGCTTAGCTTCGTCGAACACGCCCATTTTCGCGGCGATGGTGAACACGGAAACGCTCCAGCCCACCGATGTCACCTTATGCTCGTTGAGCGCCTTGAACAGCTCCGACGGCATTACGAAGCACTCTTTGGGGATTATGAACATTGAGGCTCCGGTGAACAGCGGTATGTAGATATCACGGATAGCCGCAATGTAATCCAGCGGCGACTGGTTTCCCAGGACGTCTGCTTCGGTTATCCCCATCACTTCGATGTACGCGTCTATATAGTTCATCAGCGAGAGCATGGATGTTATAACGCCCTTGGGTCTGCCGGTGGAGCCGGACGTAAATATCACGTACAGCGGGTCGTCAAGGCATGCGGCGCCGGATATCTCGTCGAGGCGCTCCTGCGATATCTCATGCGCGAACAGTTCGTCCGCAGGGACTATCCCGCCTTCAAACCCCAGTTTCCCGGCGGCGGAGATGGTGTCCGCGTCGGAGATAAGTATCGCCGGCTTCAGCACGGACAGTATATCCCTCAGCCGGGATTCCGGCTGCGAGGCGTCCAGCGGAATGTAGTAGCACCCAGCGTACACCGCCCCCAGGAACATCACCGGGGTAAGCACTCCGCGCTTTCCCATCACAGCCACCGGGCTGCCTGGTCTGACGCGCTCCGCAAGCGCGCTTCCCAGGCGCTTTGCCTTTTCCTCTATCTCGCCGAACGTTATGCTGGCCGCGGCGTCGGAATACGCCGTCTTATCCCGGAACTGCGCCGCGGTTTTCTCAAGCCGCTCCAATACGCTTAGTTTCATTAAAGCTGTCTCCTTTACTGTATCTTCGGAAGCTCCTTAGTTTTCAGAAATGCCGCATAGTCGTCGCATATCTTCTCAGTCTCGCCGAACGCTATCTGCCTGCCAT
>OLNW01001301.1_pt1 | contig 25002 bp, 21 predicted proteins | sample 1672121 | NCBI WGS metagenome assembly OLNW01 (sample SAMEA3136648, study PRJEB25190) | human gut metagenome
ATGTGCTATTACTTGACATTTTCTTCTAATTTTGTATAAAATATTATCTCTTTCCACTTTTTTTCTCCACATCAAACAAATTACAATATTTTTTCTTCTTATGTATTCCAAACACCATATTCCTACATGTATTAAACAAACTATAAATCACATTCTGATGTTCAGCTTCTCTATATAATTTATAATGCCATTTAATTAATGTTATATAACTATGATTGCTTATGCTTCCGCTTCTTCTTCTATACATAGCTAATTCTTCATTTAGCAAATAGCAATCTGCTTTCTTGCAAACCTTTAACCACATAGCATAATCATTATTCTTTTTTATATCTTCTATTTGGATTAACCCAATTTTTTTTGCATCATACATTACAGTCAAACAACCAGGCCAGCAATAATTAAACATCCCTGTTTTAGTTATTCTTTTAGGCCCTGTTACTATTTTTCCATTTGAATTATCATTTTCATCAATTTCAATATAATTAGTATAGCTAAAATAATAATTGTTTTCTTTCATAAAATCAATTTGTTTTTGCAATTTATCTTTTTTCCATAAATCATCACTATCCAAAAATGCAATCCATCTTCCTTTAGCCTCTTTTAATGCTTTATTTCTACTAACAGCCGCTCCGCTATTTCTTTCATTTTTTAAGTAAACAATTCTGCTATCATTAATACTTTTTACAATCTCGTCTGTATTATCATTTGAGCAATCATCAACAATTATCAGTTCCCAATTGTTATATGTTTGATTAATTACAGAATTAATTGTTTTTTCTATAAATTTTCCTGTATTATATGAAGGCATTATAATCGATACTAACTCTTCTTCCATTCTATCTCCCTAATTATATCTTCAACTTTTCTTTATATTCATCTTCTGTTATCTTATTTGTTCTCAACAAATAATCACATAAATCCTCTGCTGTATCCATTCCATCAGTATTTATATCATCTTTTCTAAAAACTTTCAAAACAGTTTTTAGAATTATCTTTAAATCTCCAATAAATGTTATATTTTGTATGTACTCTAAATCATAATTAAGCTTATCTTCCCAAGTTATATTATTTCTTCCATTAACTTGAGCAAGCCCTGTTAAGCCTTGTCTAACAGAATGTCTTTTTCTTTGTTCATCAGTCATAAACAGCATATCTCTCACAAGTTGTGGCCTTGGCCCCACAATACTCATATCGCCTTTAATAATATTAATCAATTCTGGCAACTCGTCCAAACTAGTACTTCTCAAGAACTTACCAAACTTAGTCAATCTTTGAGAATCAGGTAATAAATTACCTGATTTATCTCTTTCATCCGTCATAGTTCTAAACTTATATAAAGTAAAAATCTTTTCATCCTTTCCAGGTCTTTTCTGTTTAAAAAGAACTGGACTACCTAATTTTACTCTTACCAAAATTGCAACAATCAATAAAATAGGAGATAAACATATCAAAGCAACTAGGCTTAAAATAATGTCCAATATTCTCTTTATGTAATTTTCATATATTCCTTTTTTATGTTCCATCATTCAAAACATCCTCTTATAACTTTTATAATCCTATCTTGTTGTTCAGGAGTCATCTTATTATCAGATGGCAAACACAATCCTCTATTAAATATATCCATACCAATATCTTGACTTTCTCCTGCAATATATGCATTTGTATTTGCTCTGCCATTACCATGTCCAGTAACAAATGGATTCATTCTAAAAATAGGTTGCATGTGCATTGGTTTCCAAATTGGTCTTCCTTCTGCATTTATACTTGCTATTTTTTCTAGTATTTCTGTTGGGCAAGATTTTCCTTTTTGACTTATATAAAGAGCTTCTTGTTCGCCTCTTACTTGCTTGCACATAGCGTCTTTATCTATTATCATGCAAGACAACCAATAATTAGGCTCACAATTATCTGGAATCGGATTCATTTTTAATGGTAATCCTTTTAATCCTTCTTTATATCTTTCATATATGGCCTTCTTTTGGGCTATATGCTCTTCTAAATGTGGATATTGCCCTCTAACTACACCTGCTATAACATTGCTCATTCTGTAATTATAACCTATTTCTTCATGCTGATACCATGGTGCATTTTCTCTTGCTTGTGTTGACCATTTTCTTGCCTTATTAGCAGCATTTAAGTCGTCTGTTAACAACATTCCTCCACTTGAACCTGTTATAATCTTATTTCCATTAAATGAAATACAATTATATTTTCCAAATGCTCCAGTTTGTTTTCCTTTATATGTAGCACCCAAGCTTTCAGCTGAATCTTCTATAACAATAGCATTATGTTTTTTAGCAATTTTTATTATTTCATCCATTTTTGCAGGTGTTCCATATAAATGAACAACAACTATCACTCTAACCTCTGGGTAAATTTCAAATGCCTTTTCTAAGGCTTCTGGGTCCATATTCCATGAATCATATTCTGTATCAATAAATACAGGTATTCCACCCTCATATATAATAGGATTTACTGTTGCACTAAATGTCATATCACTACAAAATACCTTTTCATCTTTTTTGATTCCTGCTAATTTCATTGCTAAATGCAATGATGCTGTTCCAGAAGATAATGCAACAGCATATTTGCACCCAACTTTTTTACATGTCATCTTTTCAACTTCATTAATGTTTTCACCAACTGTGCTCATCCAATTTGTTCTATATGCCTCTTCAACCCATTTTATTTCATCTCCATGCATTGTTGGAGAACTTAACCATACTTTATTTTCAAAAGGTTTTATATTTTTCATCTCTTGTCATTCTCTTTTCTATCTAATTTTAAGCATTTACTTCTCTTAATTCTGTTATTTCAAAATTATTCTTTATTACTTTTGTTTCATAATTTTTATTCTCAGAATTTATATTTTCATCTATTCTATACGTCTTTACAATTCTAGCCACTTTCTTTTTTATATTTGGCTCATTATTATATGAAGCTTTTATTAATAAATCCAAATCTCTAAAGAAATTTTTATCTATTTCAATTGGTTTGCCAATATGGATTAATTTATTAGGAGTTTCTTTTAAACCTTCCTCATCCATTAAAATTTCTTCATATAATTTTTCTCCAGGTCTTAAGCCTGTAATTTCTATTTTTATATCTACATTTGGTTCAAGACCTTTATATCTTATAATCTGTTTTGCTAAATCATATATTTTAACAGGTTGTCCCATATCTAAAATAAATATTTCTCCACCTTCAGCATAAACGCTTGCTTGTAGCACTAAACTTACTGCTTCTGGTATTGTCATAAAAAATCTAGTTATATCTTTATGTGTAACAGTCACAGGCCCTCCATTTTCTATCTGCTTTAAAAATAATGGAATTACAGAACCATTTGAACCTAACACATTTCCAAATCTCACTGCTACATAAGATGTATTTTTGCTTTTTTTATCATAGCCCTGAATTATCATTTCACAAATTCTTTTTGATGCTCCCATTATATTCGTTGGTCTTACTGCTTTATCTGTTGAAATTAGTACAAATTTTGCAACTTTATATTTATCTGCTAATTTAGCACAATTTAACGTTCCTAAACAATTATTTTTTATTGCCTCATTAGGACTCATTTCCATTAATGGCACATGTTTATGTGCTGCAGCATGGAAAACTTGATTTGGTTTATATTCCCTAAATACTCTTTCTAATCTGTCATAATCTCTAACTGAACCAATTATAACATGTAAATCAAGTTTTGGATAGTCCCTTAAAAGTTCCATTTGAATATCATATGCATTGTTTTCGTAAATATCAAATATAATTAATTGCTTTGGATTACATTTTGCAATCTGTCTGCAAAGTTCAGAACCTATTGAACCTCCTCCTCCAGTTACCATTATAACTTTATCTGTAATATTATCAGAAATTTCATTAATATCAACAACGATTTGACTTCTTCCTAAAAAGTCTTCATATGATATTGGTCTTATATTATTAACAATATTATTTTCTTTTTCATTCATCGTTAAATAAATTGAAGGCAATATTTTTAATTCGCAAGTGGTCTTTTGGCACTCTATAAGTATTTTAGAAATTTCCTCTTTTGGAGCTGATGGAATTGCAATTATAATTTGATTAACTTGATAAGTTTCAGATGCTTGTTTAATTTTCTTTCTTGTTCCAACAATTTGTATTCCTCTTAAATATGTTCCAATTTTTTCTTTGTTATCATCTATTATACAAACTATTTTCGAATCAAAATATTTTTTATTTCTTGATATTTCATCTATTAATAATCTGGCAGCTTCTCCTCCACCAATTATCATTATATTATTATTTTTCTTTTTATTTTCAATCTTTATAATAAGAGTTCTTAATATTCTAAATGAAAATCTAACTGAAGTAATTAAAAGCACTAATAGTAATACTCTAAGTAAATAATAACTTCTTGGCATTGATATTCCTAAAAACTTTTTGTATGCAAAACAAATTATTTCTGTTGTACCACAAGCCATTACAATATTAATTAGTTCTGTAATTGAAGCATATCTCCATACTGATGTATACAAATTATACAATGAAAAAGATGTTACCATAATAGCAATATCTAAAGCAACATACTTAAAGGCTACTTCTAAATATTGTAATGGTATATTTATAAAGTCAAATCTTAAAGCAACCGCTAAAAATGTGGCAACTAGCATAACACTAACATCTAGTAACATAAAAATTATTATCTTAGAGAATTTTTTTCTCAATAAATCATTAACTCTTTTCATTTTTCCTCTTTTCCATAAATCCTAACTTGTATATCAATATTTTTTATTAACTTTCTAACTACTAAATATGCTAAAATTCCTGTAAGAACTCCTAGTGTATCAATTCCTACATCAAAAAGTCTTGCACTTCTGCCAGGCACAAAATATTGATGTAATTCATCTGTAGACGCATAAAATACACCAAAAAGCAAGCTTCCTAATACTTTTTTCTTTTTGGTTTCCTCCTTTGAATATGCATAATTCATTATTAAGAATCCACCTATTGTATAAATAGTGTAATGTGCGCCTTTTCTGACAACTTTTTCTATACATTCCATTGTTTTGTTATCGGGATTTTCTTTGTCTTTTGTTACAATATTTACAATTACTTTTGTCACCTTTGAACTTGTACCACTCGATTTTGTTCCACCTTGATTTGAAAATGCAAATACTACTCCCATCCATATTATAATTAATATTATTTTTATTATCTTTATTTGTTGTTTCTTGTCGAATTTTTTCATATCAAGTTCATTATATCGTTATGATAAAAAAAATTCAATACTTTATAATAAAAATTTTCAAACTTTATCAATGTAATTTTTTCCATCTAAAAAAAATCTTTAATACACAAAAAAGTTGCTTTAAATAATTTCTTATCCAAAACAACTTTTTATTATATATTTATTTATCATTAAGCCTCTGGCTCAATTAAACCATAATTTTTACCGTCTTTTAATTTATGAATAACATTAACTTTAGAAGTTTCTACATTAACAAAAGCCAAGAACATTTGAGATGGTCTTTCTTGCAATTTTAATTTTGCATCTTCAGGTGTCATAGGTTTGATGTCATAATATTCTGTTTTTAATATTTCATCTGTAACCTCATGTACTGTTTCTTCAGCATCTAAAGCTTTTAAGCTTGCATCTCTCATCATTTTGTCTTTTTTGGTTTTTGATTTTCTTATTTGTCCTTCTAATATGTCTATATCTTTATCTATAGATGCATATAAATCTTTATCTTCTGTTACAGCTCTAAACATTTCTCCGTTTGCTGATACTTTAATTTCTGCTATTTGTATGTTTTTTTCTACTTTTAGCATTACATCTGCTTCAGCATCATCAAAATATTTTGCTACTCTTTCCATTTTTCTTTCTACATAATCGTTTATTGCTTCTGTTACCTTTAGTTCCTTTCCTGTTATTTTTATTTGCATAAAAATCGCTCCTCTCTTAGTTATATTTTTTTAGTATATCTTCATTATACCTTTTATTACTATTTTTGGCAAGGTTTTGTTGAAATTTTCTCATTTTTGTGACATAATAATAGTGTTATAAAGCCACTGATGCTTTAGAAGGGAATGATTTTTAAATGAACAACAATCTAAAAAAACTAGAATTTGATAAAATATTAGAAAACATATCAAACTATTGTAAAACATATATAGGAAAAAAATATGCAGAAGAATTACGTCCATCACAAGACAAAGCAGAAGTACAAAAAATACTAAACGAAACAAGTCAAGGAGTAATTTTAATGCAAAGAAACAGCCCCCCACCACTTGGAGAAATTGCTGATATTACAGTATATTTAAAAACATTAGAAGGCTGTGGTTCTCTTAGCATAAAAGCATTATTAGAACTTCAAAACATTTTGCAAATGTCAGCAGATTTAAAAGAATATCTTTCAAAAGACTTTCTCGCAACCTCAGACTTCTCTGCCATTGAACCATACTTTACAGAATTATACGTAAATCCAAGCATTGTTGCTACTTTTGCAAAATCAATTGTTGATGAATATACAATCGCAGATAGTGCTTCTGCTAAGTTGCAAGACATTCGTCGAAAAGAACGAAAAATTGAACAAGACATTCGTGCCAAATTAAATACCATTTTACACTCTTCCACATACTCAAAATACATGAGAGAAAACCTTGTAACAATTCGTAATGGTCGTTTTGTAATACCTGTAAAGGAAGAATATCGTAGTTGTGTAAAAGGATTTGTTCATGACATGTCAAGTAGTGGTTCTACAGTTTTTATAGAACCTATTTCAGTCTTTGATTTTAATAATGAGCTTTCTAATTTGCATATAGAAGAAGAATTAGAAATTGAAAGAATTCTACAAAATCTAAGTGGCTTATTATTTCCATATACTAAGGAACTTGAAAGCAACGCTAATTTAATTGGAAAACTTGATTTTATATTTGCAAAAGCTCATTATTCTTTAGAATTGCACTGTACCACTCCAGATATAAATGATAACAAGCAAATAATTTTAAACAATGCACGTCATCCTTTAATTGATATGGACAATGTTGTACCTATTTCTTTAGAATTAGGCACTGACTTTTCAAGTTTGATTATTACTGGTCCAAATACTGGTGGAAAAACTGTATCATTAAAAACTATCGGGCTTTTATCTGCCATGGCATGTAGTGGTTTAAATATTCCTGCTGATGAGCACTCTAACATTTATGTATTTGACCACATTTTTGCTGATATTGGTGATGAACAAAGTATTACTGAATCTTTAAGTACATTTTCATCTCACATTAGTAACATTGTTAAAATCACTCAAACAGCCACTGCAGATAGCTTAATTCTTGTAGATGAATTAGGTTCTGGGACAGACCCACTTGAAGGTGCACATCTTGCAATCAGCATTTTACAATACTTTACAGAACTTGGTTGCCTTACTGTTGCAACCTCACATTATCAAGAGTTGAAAAAATATGCTTTAGTTACTCCTGGTTTTAAAAATGCCAGTGTAGAATTTGATATAGAAAATTTAAAACCTACTTATCGTCTATTAATAGGCATTCCTGGTAAAAGTAATGCTTTTGCAATAAGTAGAAAATTAGGTTTAAATGAGGCAATTATAGAACGTGCTTCTTCTATGATTGATAAAGAAACTGTTAATCTTGAAGATTTGCTAAAAAACATCTATGACGAAAAATCTAAAATTGAAGACGAAAAACGCCATACTTCTATCGCTTTGCAAGAAGCAGAAGAATTGCGTAAAACTTTAAAAAATCAGCACTTTGATGTTTCTAGTAAAGAAAAAGAATTGGTTGCAAATGCTAAACAAGAGGCAAAACAAATTTTGATTGATGCTAAAGAAACTGCTAATTCTATTATAAAAGATTTAGATACTACCACTTCTGCCTCTAAGGCTAATAAACTTAGAACTAAATTAAATGATGAAATATCCTCACTTTCTAGTTCTGACGCAGTTGATGTCGAGTTGCCTGATAATTTACTTCCACCTATCAATCGCGAAGATATAAAACCCGGCTTAAATGTATATGTAAGTACTTTGGGCTCTGATGGTGTTATAGTATCGAATATTTCTAAAGATGATACTGTTCAAGTTCAAATTGGTATAATGAAGATGAAAATTGATATTAAGAATTTGTATAAATCTAAATCAGAGAATCATACTAGTAAAAAATCAAATATCGGAAGTTCTGGTAAAGTACTTGGTAATTCTAGTTTTAAAGCTCAAACTGTAAAACCAGAAATCAATGTGTTAGGCTTGACAGTTGATGAAGCAGTTCCACTTATAGATAAATATATCGATGATTGTTTTGTTGCAAAACTTTCTCCTATACGTATAGTACATGGTAAAGGTACTGGTGCTTTGCGTAATGGCATACATCGTTACTTAAAAAATAATAAATTTGTTGATAGCTTCCGCCTTGGTACTTTTGGCGAAGGCGAAATGGGAGTTACCATTGTTAGTTTAAAAATAAAATGAACGTTTGGGACCGGTTCTCAACGGTGCATTTTTATGTTTACTGCACCGTTGAGAACCGGTCCCATCCGTTCACTTTTAGAATTTATATTTCCATTTGACTTCCTAAAAAACTAGCTGCTGACTGTGCAACCTTTTTTTCCACTTCATTCATTTTTGTATTTGATTCTTTTGACAACAAAATTACTGTTCCAATTGTATCTCCATTTGAAATTATTGGATATACCACCTGTGCATTATATTTCCTTTCATTATTATCATTTTTTGTTATAGGAACTGCAACATCACTATTTTCTTTACTTGTATATATTTCTTTATCTTCCATTAATTGTTCTAACTCTTCACTAACATTTTGCTCTAAAAATTCTTTTTTAGGTGCACCAGACATTGCTATTACTGTGTCTTTATCTGTAATACATGCTATATGTCCAGTTGTCTTTGATAGTGTTTCTGCATATCCTGATGCAAATTCTGATAACTCACCTATTGGCGAATATTTTTTTAATATAACTTGACCTTCTCTATCTGTAAATATTTCTAAAGGTTCACCTTCTTTTATACGTAATGTTTTTCTTATTTCTTTTGGTATTACTACTCTACCTAAATCATCTATTCTTCTTACAACTCCTGTTGCTTTCATAATCTTCCTCCTTTTTATTTTTGCACCGTTGGGACCGGTTCTCAACGGTGCATTTTTTGTTTTTTAAGTATACTCTTATTATGACAAAAAAGGAAAAAAATATACATTTGTAACTTAATTTTCAATTTTTGTTAATTTGTTCACTCTTGACTTGAATTCAATTTCAAAATATATTATAATAAATATTGTATTTATATGGGGATGCAATGGTTTCGACATTGCATCGGAAGCACAGATAGCGAGTAGTGGATTCTCGTTTGCCACTTTAAAAAACGAGAAAACTAAATATAAACGCTGATAATACAGAATTAGCATTTGCTGCCTAATTGCAGCAACGCCTGTTAAAATATCCCCGCATATTTTAATTTGGTGTCATTTAGCGGGAAACAAAACTGTTTTTTCTGCAAAAACAGTGGGTATCTTTGCAGATATATCTCTCATTCGTTTGTTTATTAATGCTTGTTAGATGAATTTAAATAATAAACTGCACTCGGAGAAGTTTGTGTGGATGGTGTTATGGACAGGGGTTCGACTCCCCTCATCTCCACCAAAATTTTAAAAAAACAAGGTGTTAATAAGTAGTTTACTTTTTAGCACCTTGTTTAATTTAATATATAATTCCATTTTCTTTTTTATATTCTTCAAATGCATGTATGCATTCATTTCTATCCATTTGTTTTAAATTAATTAAATCTTTATTTTCACCTTTTAAATATTGATATATAACACCATCTCTAAATCCAATACTCCCTGCATCTTCTTTTGTGCAACCATAATATACTGTTTTTATATTTGCCCAAATTATTGCTGATAAGCACATTGGACATGGCTCACAAGATGTGTATAATACATATCCTGATAAATCATATGTTTTTAACTTTTCGCATGCAGTTCTTATCGCAACCACCTCCGCATGTGCTGTTGGGTCATTACTACATAATACTCTATTATTCCCTTCCGCTATAATATTACCTTCTTTGTCAGTTATTACTGCTCCAAATGGTCCTCCTTCTTTGTTTTTGAATCCTTGTATTGATTTGTCTTTGGCAATTTTCATGTATTTGTTCATAATATCACTAGACTTCCTTTCTTTCTGCACCGATGGGACCGGTTCTTAACGGTGCATTTTTTGTATTTTTACTGCTAAAAAACATTTTTTTGCACCGTTAAGAACCGGTCCCATCGGTGCAAAATATTTATATCACACTTTTTCTTTTTTGTCATATAATATTACAATTATTGTGGCAATTAATGATTTTTTCTTTTTCTTCACTACTACAATTCATTAAACTGCCAAGAAATGAGGTTTTTATGGACGATTTCGTTTTTAGTTCTAATCTATTATATGAAAATTTACGTATTCTAAAACAATCTTATCCTTTTATTCAAACTGGGTCTATTGGAAAAAGTATTATGGGTAAGGACATTCCTTTTGTTAGAATTGGTCGTGGGCAAAAAGAAGTTTTTTATTCAGCTAGTTATCATGCTAACGAATGGATCACTTCTTTGGTTCTTTTAGAATTTATATATGATTATTGTAATGCTATTCAGACTAATTCTTCTATCTGGAATTTTTCTGCTAGACGTTTGTTTGATTCTGTTTCTATTTATATTGTTCCTTTAGTTAATCCTGACGGAGTTGACTTAGTTACAGGCGCTCTTTCCAAAACTTCATCTTCATACAAACAAGCCGAAAAAATCGCTTATGGATTTGCGACAATTCCTTTTCCAGATGGATGGAAAGCCAATATTCGTGGTGTGGACCTAAACTTGCAATTTCCTGCCGGATGGCAACAAGCTCGTGAAATAAAATATAATCAAGGTTTTACGCGGACCTGCGCCTCGTGATTTTGTAGGATATGGTTCTCTTACAGAACCAGAAGCTTTAGCTGTTTATAATTTTACTTTACAGCATAATTTCAGGCTTATCCTTGCATACCACTCTCAAGGTGAAGTTATTTACTGGCAGTTCCAAAATTATAATCCTCCAGGTGCCTTTCAAATTGGAACTCAATTTGCTAATGTTAGTGGTTATTCTCTTGAACATACTCCTTATAATTCTAGCTTTGCCGGTTATAAAGATTGGTTCATTCAAAATTATAACAGACCTGGATACACGATTGAAGTTGGTCTAGGCACTAATCCTCTTCCTATAACTCAATTCAGAAAAATTTATGAGGATAATTTAGGTATATTAGTTCTTGGAAGCATTTTATAAAATTTTGCACCGTTGGGACCGGTTCTCAACGGTGCAAAAAATCAAGAATGATTTTTATTCATAAATTTATTCAATTCAGCCCCCAAAAACACTGTATAAAAGCAAGAATAAGTCCACATCATCACAAGCATCAAAGTAGTTAAACTTCCATAGGTAATAGAAAAGCCCTTAAAAATTGTTAAGTATCTTGAAAATACAAATGATATTATATTAAGTGCAATCGCTCCAAACAATGCACCATAAACTTGACTTTTAAAAGGAACTCTATGTTTTGGCATAAACTTATATAATAGTAAGAATACTACAAAAGTTGCTAATATAACCCCTAATTGAGCTAGAATTGATGATATTTGATTATACTTTTCTAGTACTCCGAAATTTCTCTTTACTATATCAATAACTCCATTTCCAAATACTAATATTGTCAATCCCATTACAATCATTACAATGAACAATATAGTTTCTAACAAAACCTTTACCCTTAAATATATATATGAAGTTATTTTTTTGCTTTTAGTTTGATACACTGTTTGCAATCCCGTTGTTAGTGCATAAAGTCCTTTTCCAGCAGACCACATTGTAAATATTATTGAAATTGAAATCGTACCTATTGATTTAGAATATACTTCTTGCACTATGCCTAATACCATTTCACTCATACTTGATGGTATTATTTGAGATATTGCATCAAATAATGCCTGTGGCGCTATTCCTGTATATTGAATTAATGTTATCAACAAAATCACAAATGGTATAAATGATAATATTGTATAATATGAACATTGAGCCGCACTTTCACTAATATGGTCTCTTTTCATATTTTCAGATAACTCTTGAAATTTTTGATATTTTTCTTTTAATTTAGATTTATCCATTTTTAGTCTCATTCCTCCCTCGAAGCACAAATTTTACTTCTTCCTCTCTCCTATTAAGACTTATTCTATCACATCACTTTTTATATTTCTATATTTATAAAAAATTATTCAAAGTTCTTGACAAATATTTCCGTTCATGGTATACTAAATAACTAGAATAGTATATTAGTATATGGAGGTGTTAATTTTGAAAGAAGAACAAATTATAGAAGTTGCAAGAGAACTATTCCATAAATTCGGTTTTAAAAAAGTATCTATGGATGAAATTGCACGAGAATCTGGAGTTACTAAAAAAACAATTTACCGATATTTTGATAGCAAAGAAGCTTTACTTGAGTACTTTATACAAGAAGAAATTCAAAATATGAAAGCAATAGTAGAAGAAGTTGAAAGTAAAAACATGGATTTTTTCAGTACTGTAAATGAAGCAACTTGTAAATTATTAAAATATCGAAAAGAAAAAGATTTTTTAAATATCATATCCAAAGAAGCTGAATGGTTAAGAAACCCTATCATTATAAAAAATCTAGAATTGATTGACACGCAAATTCAAAATTACATCAAAAGTAAACTTCAAAAAGCAAAAGAAAAAGGTTTTATCAAATTCACTGACTTAGATGTTACTGCATTTTTAGTTTATAAAATGTATATGGCTTTAATCATTGAATGGACTGATAAAGATAAAACAATGGATGAACAAATGATAGCAAATAGTATTTCAGAAATTATTAAAAAAGGATTAAGAAAGGAATGATTTTTATTATGAAAAAAGAAAAAATCTTAAAAATTTTGATTTTTGCTGTAGTTCTATTAATTCCTATTATCTATAGCTTTTTCTATTTAAAATCTTATTGGAATCCATATGGAACTTTAAGTGATATGAAAATAGCAGTAGTTAACTTAGATAGTGGAAAAGATGACAAAAATCAAGGAAACGAATTTGTGCAAAGTCTAAAAGACAGTGCAACATTTAATATTTGCGAAGTAAGCAAAGAAGATGCAAATGATGGAATGGAAAAAGGCGATTATTATGCCACAATTGAAATTCCAGAAAATTTCACAGCATGTTTAGAAAGTGGCTCATCTGCTGACAAACAAGTTGCTCAAATAACATACAGACCAAACCAAGCAACAAACTATTTAGCAACTCAAATTATAAATAGTGCGGTAAAAACTATCGAATTAAATTTACAATCAAAAGTTGACAGAGAAATCATTGCAAATCTATCAGATAAATTAAACGAAGTTCCTGATAGTTTACAAACAATAAGTGATGGTGCTAATTCAATTTTAGATGGTTCTCAAAGTTTAAATGATGGAATTAAACAACTTAATGATGGTACAAACCAATTAAGTAGCAGTTATAAAGAATTTGACAATGGTGTTGAATCAGCTTACACAGGAAGCCAAAATTTAGAAAATGGATTAGCTCAAGTTTCTAGTGGTGTTGATACATTAAAAAATGGTGGTCAATCATTAGATACTGCTATATCTCAAATAAATGCTGGTGTTGACGAACTATCATCTCAAAGTAATTCAGGAATTGCCTCATTAGCTAGTGGTGTAACTGATTTAAATACTGGTGCAGCTAATTTAAATGATGGTATTACAGAATATGTTGGAAAAGTAGAATATTTAAATTCTAATGTAAAACCTCTTTTACAAGCAATTTCACTTTATTCTGAAAGTCCTGATGCGACATTACAATACTTAGGTACTAGTGCAAAACAAATATTAGCTCAAGACCCTGAAAAAGGTAACTTAGATGGCTTCCAACAATTAACTATTGGGGGACAAAACTTAACAACAGGTGCAAACGATTTATTTGCTGGAACTCAAAAATTAGCAGCTGGAACTCAAGATTTAGGTAAATTAACAACTAGTATTCAAAGCTTGAAATCAGCTCTAACTCAAGTAAAACAAGGTACTGCCTCATTAAATCAAGGTATTGTAACTTTATCTAATGGTACAGTTCAATTAACAGCAGGAAGTTCTACATTAACAAATGGATTGGCAACTTTAAATTCAAGTTCTAAAACAATTGATAATGCTTTAACTACATTAAATGCTGGAACTGCTTCTGCTTATGATGGAAGTAACAAATTAGTTGAAGGTGTTCAAACATTTAAAACTTCTATTGATGAAGGCCTTGCTAATACTAAAGAACAATTAAAATCATTAAACGGAATCGAAAATTTTGGAGCTAAACCTGTTGAATTTAAAACAGAAGCTTATGGTGAAGTAAATTCTTATGGTATTGCCTTTACCCCATTATTCTTATGTATTGGTTTATGGGTTGGTGCTTTAATGGCTTATGTTGTTCTATATTATGATCAAAAACATAGATTTAAAATATTTGACCATGATTATAAAAATAAAATATTACAAAATATTGCATACATTGGACTTGGTGCTTTACAAGGTCTAATTGTAGCTATACTTTTAAAATTAGGTTTAGGTTTTGACATCCAAAACAATGCATTATATTACACAGCAAGTATTTTAGTTGGTGTTACTTTTGTAAGTATTATACAATTCTTAATTAGAAATTTCGGAGATATTGGTAAATTCTTAGCATTGATTGTTTTAGTATTACAATTAGCAGCTTCTGGTGGTACATTCCCTATCGAAACAATTGATAAAGGATTCCAAAGTCTTACATCATACTTACCTATGACATACTCAATCAAATTATTTAGAGAAATTTTAGTTCCAACTGCTACAAATTTCAAAGGTCAATATTTAGGTATTTTAGTTGGTATTACAGTTGTTACTTTAGCTATTACTTGTATAGTTGATGTTATTAAAAATAAAAAGTCAACTAAAAAAGCTGAAGCTTAATATATAAAACGAAAAAAAATCACAAAAGTCAAACGACTTTCGTGATTTTTTTCACATTTTACAAACGACTTATGAATAATCCATCTTGATTACTATCAATTTTTACTGTAGTATTAGGTAAAATTTCTTGTGCTAAAATCTTTTTAGCTATTAAAGTTTCAAGCTTTTTCTGCACAAATCTCTTTAAAGGTCTTGCACCATAAACTTCATCATATCCATTGTCTATTAAATAATCTTTAGCAGTTTGAGTTAATTCAAGTTTTATGTGTTTATCTTCAAGCCTTCTTTCCAAATCTTTAATTAGAAGTTCTAATATTTTTGATATTTCTGTTTTACGAAGTGGTTTATAAAATACTATTTCGTCTAATCTATTTAGAAATTCTGGTCTAAAGCTTCTCTTTAATAATTCCTCTACTTTGTTTTTAGCCTCTTCTGAAATTTCTCCATTTTCTTGAATTCCTTCCAAAATGTATTCAGAGCCTAAGTTTGATGTTAATATTATAATTGTATTTTTGAAATCTACTGTTCTACCTTGTGAATCTGTAATACGGCCATCATCAAGAACTTGTAGTAATACATTAAATACATCTGGATGTGCTTTTTCTATTTCATCGAATAATACAACTGAATATGGTCTTCTTCTAACTGCTTCTGTTAGTTGTCCACCTTCATCATATCCTACATATCCTGGAGGTGCTCCAATTAATCTTGATACTGAATATTTTTCCATATATTCAGACATATCTATTCTTACCATATTATGCTCATCATCAAATAGTGCTTCAGCAAGTGATTTTGCAAGTTCTGTTTTACCAACACCTGTTGGACCTAAGAACATAAATGAACCTATTGGTCTACGTGGATCTCCTATACCAGCTCTTGAACGCATAATTGCCTCTGAAACCTTTTCAACTGCCTCATCTTGACCTATTACCCTCTTATGAAGAATTTTGTCTAAGTTTAGGATTTTTTCTCTTTCTCCTTCCATTAATTTAGTAACAGGGATTCCTGTCCATCTTGATATAATTTTTGCAATTTCTTCGTCTGTTACTTTATTTCTTAATAATCCATCTTCTTTGCTTTTTTCTGAAATTTCTTCCTCTTTTTGTAGTTCTTTTTGCAATTCTGGTAGTTTTCCATATCTTAATTCTGCAACTTTGTTTAAGTCATAATTTCTTTCTGCTTGTTCTATTTGTGCATTTGTTTGCTCAATTTCTTCACGCAATTTTTGAACTTTACCAATGGCTGTTTTCTCATTTTCCCATTTTGCTTTCATTGCATCAAATTTAGTTTTTAATTCTGCTTTTTCTTTTTGAATATCTGCTAAACGTTGTTTTGAAATTTCATCTTTTTCTTTACTTAATGCAGTTTCTTCAATTTCTAATTGCATAATCTTTCTAGACACTTCATCAAGTTCTGTTGGCATTGACTCCATTTCTGTTTTTATCATTGCACATGCTTCATCAACTAAGTCTATTGCTTTATCTGGCAAAAATCTATCTGAAATATATCTATGTGATAATGTAGCTGCCGCAATTAATGCATTGTCTGATATTTTTACACCATGATATACTTCATATCTTTCTTTTAATCCTCTTAAGATTGAAATTGTATCTTCTACTGAAGGTTCATCTACCATTACTGGTTGGAAACGTCTTTCTAGTGCTTGGTCTTTTTCAATATATTGTCTGTATTCATTTAATGTTGTTGCACCAATACAATGTAATTCTCCTCTTGCTAGCATTGGTTTTAATAAGTTTCCTGCATCCATTGCACCATCTGTTTTTCCAGCTCCTACAATTGTGTGAATTTCATCAATAAATAAGATTATTTGACCTTCACTCTTTTTTACTTCTTGTAATACTGCTTTTAGTCTTTCTTCGAATTCTCCTCTATATTTAGCCCCTGCTATTAATAGACCCATATCAAGTGAAAATATAGTACACTCTTTTAATCCTTCTGGCACATCTCCTCTTACAATTCTTAATGCTAATCCTTCTGCAATAGCTGTTTTACCAACACCTGGTTCACCAATTAAACATGGATTATTTTTTGTTTTTCTTGATAAGATTCTAATAACATTTCTAATTTCTGAGTCTCTACCTATTACTGGGTCTAATTTTTGTTCTCTTGCTAATTGAGTTAAATCTTGGCCATATTTTTTAAGTACATCATATGTGTCTTCTGGATTATCAGAGGTAACTCTTGTATTCCCTCTAACTTCTGATAAAGCTTTTAAAAACTCATTTTTAGTAATGCTATATCTTCGTAATAAATCTTTGATTTTACTATTTGCATTGTCGAAAATTCCAATCATAATATGCTCAACTGAAACATATTCATCTTTCATTTTTTTAGCAATGTTTTCTGCATCAGCCAAAGTTTTATTAACGTCTTGTGATACATAAATACTATCACTTTGTGTTGCTCCTCCTGTAACTCTAGGCATACTACTAATTGTATTTCTTAGTTCTTCTTCTAGTCCTTCTGTCGTGCTAATTTTTTTCAATAGTTCTTTTATTAAACTATTATCTTGTTCTAATAATGCTAATAATAAATGCTCTTGCTCTACTTGTGCATTTTGATTTTCTGCTGCTAATGTTTGCGCACTTTGTATTGCTTCTAATGATTTCTGAGTAAATTTTTGAATATTCATACTATTTCCCTCCTTTTTTGCACCGTTGGGACCGGTTCTTAACGGTGCATTTTTCGTTTTTGCACGTTTGGGACCGGTTCTCTGCGGTGCATTTTTCATACATTTTTAGACCGAAAACTTACGTCCCGGCCTTTTTTCTTTTATTATATCTCTTTTGACATTTATTATTATATCATTTTGTCTTAGCAATGTCAATAGTAGAGCGCTAATTTTATGAATATTTTTTTATTTAAGCTCTAGTCACTATTACTTTTAGCACATACAAAAAAATCCTAGGATTTTATAACCCTAAGATTTGATATGGTGGACAGGGAAGGATTCGAACCTTCGTACTCGTATGAGAACAGATTTCTTACTACTATAGTTTTCACTACCCATTATTGGTTTGTAGTCTGGACTTTCTCTTCATCTTTTCAGATGCCAGGTATAAAGTCTCTACACTCGAAATTTCTTTCTAGCTCGGGATTATCATCAGCACTTTTGCCTGTTAAGACTTCCCCGACTTAGCCTAGTTTTCATCATACAATCTCTTGTATGAGCTGCAAATTCTGCTTTTTCAAGCAAAGCATACAGTCTGCCGCCTTTAGCCACTCGGCCACCTGTCCAAATTTTTTATTACTCACGTAATAAAAAAAATGGTGCTCCCACTAGGACTTGAACCTAGGACCTACCGGTTATGAGCCGGTTGCTCTAACCAACTGAGCTATAGGAGCATGTGATATTTTTTTATTGCTCAACGCAGTTCTTAGTATACCCTATTTATTTTCAATTGTCAATACTTTTCCAAAAAAATTTTAACAATTTTTCATTTTTGTCATATTATGTAATATACAATCAAGAAAAGGAGGATTAATATGTTTACGCGTAGATACCAAAAATGCCGTTGCATGAATAATAATGCATGTTGCAATACAGCAAATAACATGCTAGAAGACAAATGTAATGATGTTTGTCCTTGTAATTATGAAATGAATGTTGCAGACGAATGTGAATGTGGATTTGATGAAGAATACGAAATGAGTGTATTCCCAGAAAACCCTATGTTAGCTCAAAGTTACGTTCCTTGGCAATACATGGATAAAACCTTTAAACCTTGTGTTGGTTTAAAAATGGGAACCATCTTCCCTGAATTAGTAAGTCCTTATATGCCTTGCCAATCTATGAGAGTTAACGAATTCTTAGAAGCAACAAATTCTATCGGAGAGGGGTGTAATAAATAATGATGAATGATACAAATAGAAACTGCAATTGTATGAACAATATGAATTCTATGCATACAATGTCAACAAACACTATAAATATGTCTTTTAATGATGACTGTAGACCAACTCAAAAAGAAATGTTGCAAAATATCAAATGCTTAAATTTTGCTATAATTGAATTAGGTCTTTATTTAGACACTCATCCAGATGACGAAAGAGCTCTTTGCCTACACAGAAAATATTGTAAAGAGTATAGAGAATTAACTGACAAATACCAAAAAGTTTATGGTCCTTTAACAATCCAATTTCCTTGCAATAAATGGAGATGGCTTGAAGAACCATGGCCTTGGGAAGGAGGAATTGTTTAAATGTGGACTTATAATAAAGTTTTAGAATATCCAATTAATATTAAATGCTCAGACCCACGTCTTGCAAAAGTTATTATTAGCCAATATGGAGGTCCAGACGGCGAACTTGCTGCCTCTCTTAGATATTTATCTCAAAGATTCGGTATGCCAGATCAAAAAGCTAAAGCTATTTTAAATGATATTGGTACAGAAGAATTAGCTCACCTAGAAATGGTTGGCACTATTGTTCATCAATTAACAAAAAATGCATCAATTGAAGAAATTGAAACTGCAGGTCTAAGTGCATATTATACAGATCATGGTGTAGATGTATATCCACAATCAGCTGCTGGAGTACCATTTGATGCAAATTGTTTAGCTTGTAAAGGAGATGCTATTGCAAATCTTCAAGAGGACTTAGCTGCTGAGCAAAAGGCACGTGCCACTTATGAAAAATTAATAGATTTATGTAGAGATAATCCAGATGTAGTAGACCCTCTTCGATTCTTACGTGAAAGAGAAGTTGTTCACTTCCAAAGATTTGGTGAGGCTTTAAGAGGTGTTCAAGATAAACTTGCAGAGAAAAAATTCTATATGAACGACGGAAATTGCTTAGATATGTAACAAAATAATTGCACTTACTAATCTAAAACATTAATAAAAGGAGTCTAAACTTATTAGTTTTTAAATGCAATAAAGTTCCTACAATACTAACAAATATAATGCTAAATATTTGGAACTTTAAAATTTCTTTTTTAGACATATACATTACCTTCTTGATAATATATATGTCTAAAATTATCTTTCTTGCTCTTCTTTCATAAATTCATCTAAAATAAGAGGGTCTCCATTTTTCTGAAAACCAGTCAATATTCCTTTCTCATCTCTATGCAAATTTAAGAAAACTAAAATTTCATATTTTTCTTTCATCAATTGACTTTGTAATTTTTTTAGTGTTTCTCTTTGTTCAGGAGTAATTTTATCTGGCATATAAAAAATTCCTGTTTTATATGTTGGAATCGACGTATTCTCTGCAAATACAATATGCCCAAGATTCTTAATTTCGTAAAAAACACTATTAACATCGTGCTTTTCGACCAACACATTTTGAACCTCTTTCTCATCTTGCATATGTTCTTTAAGAAATTCTTCCATATAATAATAATGTGCTGTATCATCTTTATCTTTAAAAATTCTTTCTACTTTTCCATTTTTATCTTTTCCATCTACTTTTTTATTACCATATAAAAGCAAAATTTTTACATTTTCTATTAAACTATCTTTTATTTCATCCATTTTCTCCACCTCACTCATATACACATATTATACCATAATATGCAAAAAACTTCAAATCTATTGATTCTAAGCTCATTTAAGAGTATAATACTATTAGTTATTTGCAGAAAGAAGGATTGAAATGTACTTAGATTTTAAAAATAATACAAATTATACAAAATTAGGCGAACCCGCAAAAATAATTAAGAATGGTGGACTCGTAATATTTCCTACCGAAACCGTTTATGGTATTGGTACTAATGGATTAGATAAAAACGCCATAAAAAAACTATATAGTGTCAAACAAAGGCCTTTAAATAAGCCTATTAGTCTGTTAGTAAATAACATTAATATGATTGAAATTGTTGCCAAAAATATTACAGATTTGGAATATGCTCTAATCCAAAAATTCTTTCCTGGGCCTTTAACAATTATTTTAGAAAAAAAAGAAATTGTACCAGATATTTTAACTGCCGGCTCTAATACTATAGGCATTCGTATGCCTGCAAACAATATCGCCTTAAAACTAATAGATTATGCAGGAGTTCCAATTGCAACTCCAAGTGCTAACATTTCTGGCAAGCCAAGTGGAACAAATGTAGAAGATATTATGAAAGATTTTAATACCAAAGTTGATTGTTTTATTGATGACGGTCCAAGCAAAATTGGTCTTGCATCTACTATTGTTAAAGTAATTGATGGTCAAATTCATATTTTAAGACAAGGTTCAATATCCAAAAAAGATATAGATTCAGTAAAAGATGCCTTAGCCTACTAAGCTAAGACATCTTCTTTTTCTTTAACAATTTTGCAAATTAAATTTGCAGCATTCTCTACCCCAATTGCATCACTATTAATACAAATATCATAATTAGATGGGTCTTTCCACTCTTTCTCTGTATAATATTTATAATGATTTGCTCTTAATTTATTTATTCTATTAATTTCTTTTTCAGCTTTTACTTTATCTAAATTATAAAATTCAGTTGCTCTTTTTATCTTATCTTCCATGCTACTAGCAACAAAGATACTAACCACATTTTCTCTGTCTTTTAAAATAAAGTCTGCACATCTTCCTACTATTACACATGATTCTTTATCTGCAACTTCTTTTATCAATTCAGATTCTTTAATAAATAAATCATCAGAATTATTTAAGCCTGCATAATATCCATTATTAAGTATTGATAAAGCATCTCTTTTTTGTTCATTGTTTTCTATATATTCTTCTGCCAACCCTGTTTCCTCAGCTAACTTCTCAACAAATTCTTTATCATATAATTTTATTCCTAATTTTTCGGCAACTAATCTTCCAATATATCTTCCGCCTGAACCATATTCTCTAGAAATTGTAATTATTATTTGCTTATCAGTAACATTATTTGATTTTGTTTCTTCTTTTATAACTTCTTTTACATTCTCATTTGCCTTTAATCCTTTTACTTCTCTTATCAAGAGTATTGATGCTAAAATAAATGCTAATCCGTCAGCTACAGGTCCTGCACTTAATACTCCCATAATTCCAAATATATGGCTTAGTATTATCATTGATGGTATTAATATAACAATTTGTCTTGAAAGTGACAATATTGCACTTTTTGTGCTCTTTCCAATAGCTTGGAAGAAAATTCCTGATGGAATTTGTATACCATTTACTATTGTTAACATCAAATATGTTCTGAATGCTAAACATGCGAATTCCATGTATTTTTCATCACCACTACCAAATATTAATATTAATTTGTCTGGTATTGTTTGGAATAAAATAAATGCAATTGTACTTATTACTACACTTGACCCTAATACGATTTTTAGTGCTTGTTTTACTCTATCATATTTTCTTGCACCATAGTTATATCCAAATATTGGTTGACTTCCTGCTGCAATACCAATTATTATGCTATTTAATATTTGGCTTATTTTCATTACTATTCCTAAAACTGTTATTGGAATTTCTGCTCCAAATTCACTTTCTGCTCCGTATTTTCCTAATAAATTGTTTTCAGCTGTCATAACACATACGATACTCATTTGTGTAATAAAACTACTTATTCCTAATGTAGAAACCTTTTTACATACATTTGCTTTTAGTTTAAAGCTTTCTTTTGATAATTTAATTGACTTAAATCTTTTTATATAAGCAACATTTAATATAAACGTAAGTATTTGACTTATAACTGTTGCAATTGCAGCACCTTCAACACCTTTATGGAATACAAATATGAATATTGGGTCTAATATTGTATTTAATATAGCTCCACTTACCATACTTATCATTGAATATTTAGGGCTTCCATCTGCTCTAATGATTGAATTTAATGTTGTTCCTATCATAGAAAATGGAAATCCTATTGCAATTATCTTTCCATATGCCATTGCATATTCTTTTAAGTTTTCCGTACATCCAAATATTTTTAAAAACACTGGTAAAAATATAAGTGTTACGATGCAAAATATTATTGAGACTATTGCTGATAATAATATTCCATTACCAATTCCTGCTTCTGCCTCTTTTTTCTTTTTTTCTCCTAATTTTAAACTTAGATATGCTGATGCTCCATCTCCAAACATTAATGAGAATGCTAAGCATATCATTACTAATGGGAATACTACATTTGTAGCTCCATTTCCTAAATATCCTACTCCTTGACCTATAAATATCTGGTCTACTATATTATATAGCGAGTTTACCAACATAGATATTATACAAGGAATTGAGAATTTTTTGATTAGTTTTCCTATTTTTTCTTTTCCTAATATGTTTTCTTCTTGTTCCATTCTTTTCTCCCTTCTTTTATCTTTTTTATTATTTTTTGGCATTTTGCCAACTTGACTATTATATAATTTTTTTGCAAATTTGTCAAAGGGTTGTTCGTAATTTTTTCAAAAAATTTAGAGTTATGTTTCCATAACTCCGTGATTTTTATGCGTTCTTCCCACAACAATTCTTATACTTCTTTCCGCTTCCACATGGGCATGGGTCGTTACGACCAACTTTAGGACCTTCATTAACAACAGTTTTGTTAACTTCAGTTTTAATTTGTTCCCCATTGTCTAAGCTATTAATAGCTTGTAGAGCTGCCCCAGTAATTTTAGCTGCTTCTTCTCTCTTAACATCTTCTTGTTTACGTAAGTTCATAAGAATTTTTACAACATCATGTTTAATATCAAGAACCATTTCTTCGAACATGTCCATACCTTCTATTCTGTATTTAACAACAGGATCTTGTTGTCCATAAGCACGAAGACCAATACCATCTTTTAATTCATCCATAGCATCGATGTGGTCCATCCATTTTTGATCAACAACTTTAAGCATAACAACTCTTTCAAGTTCTCTTAAATCATCATTTCCAATTTCTTGTTCTTTTTCGTCATATTTTGCTAAAGCAAGTTCTTGAAGTTTTTCAATTATAGCATTTGAATCTTTTGAGTTTTCTTTGATAAAATCAACCATTTCGATTCCAAATGTATTTCTAATATCTGTATCGAGCGCTTCTACACTAACTTCATCTTCGCTAGAGAAATATGTTAATACAACTTCTTCTGCAAGAGATTTTATCATATTTAAAATATTATCTTTTAGGTTTTCTCCATCTAAAACTTCTCTTCTTTGTTTGTAAATTATTTCTCTTTGTGCATTCATTACATCATCATATTTTAATACATTCTTTCTAGTACTAAAGTTTCTACCTTCAACCTTCTTTTGAGCTGACTCAACCGCATTACTAATCATTCTATTTTCAATAGGAACGTTTTCGTCCATTCCAATTGTATTATAAACTTTTGTAATCATATCTCCACCGAAGATTTTCATTAAGTCATCATCAAGTCCTATATAGAATTTAGATTCTCCTGGGTCTCCTTGACGTCCACTACGTCCACGTAATTGGTTGTCGATACGTCTTGATTCGTGACGTTCTGTTCCTATTATTTTTAGACCACCTGCAGCTATTACTTTTTCTTTTTCTTCTTTTATTTGTTCTTGATATTTTTCATCTAATTTCTTAAATGTTTCTCTTGCTCTTAATATATCTTGGTCATCTGTTTCATAATATGTGTTTGATTCTTCGATTAAGTTTTCAGGAACTTTGTTTGCTTTCATTTCTTGTTTTGCTAAGAATTCGCTATTTCCTCCAAGCATAATATCAGTTCCACGTCCTGCCATATTTGTTGCAATTGTAACTGCTCCAAACTTTCCAGCTTGAGCTATAATTTCGGCTTCTTGTTCGTGATATTTAGCATTTAATACAGTATGTTTAATTCCTTCTTCTTTTAATTTTTTGCTTAATAATTCTGATTTTTCAACAGATACAGTACCAATTAATATTGGTTGTCCTTTTGCGTGAGCTTCTTTTACACTTTCTACTATTGCGTTAAATTTCGCTCTTTCATTTTTGTATATAACATCATTTAGGTCTTTTCTCATTACAGGTTTGTTTGTTGGAATTGCAACAACGTCTAAGTTATAGATTTCCTCAAA
>OLNW01001302.1_pt1 | contig 24970 bp, 16 predicted proteins | sample 1672121 | NCBI WGS metagenome assembly OLNW01 (sample SAMEA3136648, study PRJEB25190) | human gut metagenome
ATATTAAAGTTTGCAGAAAATGTTCTGACAAATTCATTAAGCTGCGTCATATAATACGGAATTCCACGGAATGCGATGGAATCTCCTGCCGATGCAAGCCTCTTTTCAGGATTCGGATCCTGCATAATATTTTGCAGGCGTGTTACTCCGTCATCACTTAACTCCTCCTTCAAAACAAATGTATATGTATATGTACCATCTGCAGCTACTGTTGCAGAAAAGGATTCATATTCGTAATCCACATTACCGATCGTTAACACTCCATCCGATGCCGGCAGATCCAGCTTGGATAAATTCGATGCGTTGGCGCTGCTGTATTGATCACTCGTGATCGTTAATGTACTCTTACCGCCCTTTGCTGTATCATTCTTCTGCAATCCGGTCAGTGTTGCTTTGAAATTTTCCGCATTGTTGCCATCGCGCATCTCGATCAACCCCTGTAATTTGCCTCCAAGCGTTGTATTGTACATGTCAAATTCCTGACCATAACTCCACTCTAACCGATACAGATTAACAACATCATTCTGGCTTACCTTGTTCGTAGATCCCTCTGCATTGATTGTATTGTACCGTGTGGTATCGACCAAAATACCTCCACCCAGCGTCACAATAAACTGATTCGTTCCATTGCCATCTGCGGGTGCTTTTTCTGTCACATTGATGTCCGCTAATTCGGACAATTTGTCCAAAATAACCGCTCTCTGATCACGAAGATCATTTGCACGGTCGCCATACACTTCTAATGTATTGATCTGTTTATTTAAAGAAGCGATCTGTGCTGCATACGCATTGATCTGCTTTACCGTTGTCTCAATCTCTGTATTGACATCTACCTGCATATTCTGCAGCTTCACTGCCGCATCTCTGACATAATAAGACAGCGTATCCGCATATCCTGCCACCTGCGCACGGATCGTCTGATCCATAGAAGATGTTGTCAAATATTTCAAAGAAGAAAAGAAGCTGTCTAAAGAATTCGTAATGCTTCCTTCCGAATCTTCTTTCGGATAGATACAATCCTCAATGCTGCTCAAATAAAAGGACTCTGTTGAATATTTACCTACTGTAGTATTGCTGATGCGGTACTTGGCATCATAATAATCATCGCGGCTGCTGAGAATCGCTGTGGCATCTACACCTGCACCCAGCATTCCGTAGCTGGTGCGCAGCGAAACAGCTTCCTTCGCTGACTGCTCTACTGTCTGTCTGCTGTATCCTTTCGTCTTTACATTGGATATATTATGTCCTGTCGTTGTCAATCCGGCATTATATGTCGACATGCCGGACACTGCTATATTCAATCCAAAAAAAGTTGATGGCATATTCCATTCCCCCTTCTGCTCTATCCAAGTCGTTCAATCAAATGCTCTAACATCGCATCGATCACTGAAATATAACGTGATGCTGCATTATAGGCGTGCTGATATTTTAACAGATCCACCATTTCTTCTTCACTGGAAACACCCATCACCTGCTGCCGTTTATCCTCAACACTCTCGGTCAGCTTTTGCTGGTTGTCGACCATGCTCTGCCATGTATTTCCCTTCGCACCGAGTGCCGTTACCATAGAGCGGTAATACTCCGCATAGGTATACGTTGTCTCATTGTTGGGATCCAGTGCGGCAAACTTCTCATTCCATTCCGAAAGAATATCCTCAAATACTTTTGTATTGTATCCGCCGGTCTCTCCAAGCTCCGGATTAAGTTTCACCGGAAGCAATGCATAATCTTCTATAACATCCGGATTCACTTCCAGATTCAGCAAAGTATATAACGTATTGGCATCTTCTTCGTCCTCCTCATTGTATACATACAATTTATAAGACTTAGATCCATCCGCATTTGTAATTTCCTGCGCCAACGGAATCTGATTGCCCTCCTCGTCTTTTCCATAAACCTGTGCATCTATGGTAATTACCCGATAGCGATCCGTTGCTTTGCGGGAGAAAACTTCTGTTCCGATCGTCATATCATCATCAGTACCCACTGCACAATTTACAACATCTAGGATCTTGTATTTGCCATCCTGCAAGTTCACAGCATTGCCGTTTGCATCTACACCACTAATTCCTGTAAGATCCTGCGAGATGTTCGGACAAAATGCATCGTTGACCATCGTTACCAATCCATGGATCAACTGATCAAACTGTGCCTGTATCTGTGTAAGTATCGAATTGCCGGTTGTATTATTGTATTTATCTAATTTTTCTTCGAAATCATTACAAGCCAACAAATAACTTGTTTCATCAAATTTGCCGGCATCATCGATATAATCAGACTTGACCGGCTGTACCGGAATATCTTTATAATTGGCGATCTCATTTCCTCTCGCTGTCAAGATACCAAGCAAGGAACCGGTATCTGTCTTACGCACAGCAGAGTACGCTGTCTCCATATCATAAACATCACTATAACCATTGTCGAGCCATGTAACATTATACATTTCAGATACTGATTTCACTTCATACTGCTGTGTCGCATCGTTGTATTCTTCCTGTTTTATGCGTTCAACACCCATGTGGTAACTTCTCGCATCATTCACTAACGGTGCATTGCCTATAAAGACGCGCACATTGCCGTTATGATCCTCATTGTATGTATAATAAGTATACTCTGCCAGCTCATCAAGGAGCTGGTTTCTGGCATCGCGGTAGTCATTCGCATTTTCCAATCCGGACGCTTCCGCCTCGCGAATACGCTTGTTCAGATCCAAAATCTGTTCTCCAATAGAATTGATCTTATCGACCTGCGCCGTGATCTCTTTATTCAAATTAACCTGGTAGTCCACCAAAGTCTGATAAACATCCTTTGCATTCTTAATAAAAGACTCTGCATTGGATAAAAACAGTTCGCGATTCACGACACTCTGCGGATCGGTTGAAATGGTCTGTAACGAATCCCATATATCCTGCAGTGAATTTTGAAATTCAACGCCTTCCAGCTCACCTAATATGTCTTCAATCTCCTGACTGGTCGTAAGCTGTCTGTCATAAAAGCTTCCTCTACTCACTTCCAGACGATATTCCTTATCCAAGAAAATATCGCGGATCTGTCGAACCTGTGCAACCGTAGTTCCATAACCAATCTGCTGCGTCCCATGGCTTGTCACCTTGATGTTGGAATAGTAAGTATCCCGCAATATATTCTGTTGTCTCGTATATCCGGTCGTTTTGGTATTGGCCAGATTGTGTGCCGCAGTATTCATCCCCGCCTGCGAAGCCTTCAATCCGGACACGCCGGAATTAAAACTGGTAAATAAGCTCATACGATACTCTCTCTTTCTTTCCGTTATACATAAAAAGCACGAATACCACTCGGAAAATACAGTGTGTCAGAAAAGCTTCCTACTTCTCTGACGATCACTGCTTTGCGTCAAAAGACCCCGTCCCAAAGCCGGCATCAACTCCGCCTCCTGCGGCTGACGCATTTTTGTCGTAGTTATTATTTCCCGGTGACATCCGTGTACTCTGAATAAAATTCATATTGAATTCAATCATTTCAAGGGAATTTTCTATTAAATTTTTATTCTTTGTATTAACATCTACCAAGCGTTTCATCGTTTGTTGCAGCTCGTCGTGCAACAACGCCAACCGCTCCTGCTCTTCCGGCTGTTTCCCCAGCAGTTCAATCAAGCCGGTAAGATTTAAATCTTTCACCGGACGATTCAACACCATTCCCATATTGTGCAGAACCTCTTCCCTGCGATGTCCGTACGCAGATGCCTGATCCAGCAATTCCTGTTCTTGATCCGTAATCTCTTGCAATCGCTTTAGATCTCCACGGATCAACACTTCTGTCTTCTGTTCCGATATCGGAATCAGTGTCTGGTAGACTTCCATCTCCTGCTGCAACACGGCAGTCAGGTCATCAATCAAACTTGCCAAATCTGCTCCCTCTTGTCTCCTATTTCAAGAATCCGTTCTTAAAATAAGGAATCAAAATATTTACTCACCATCTTTTCTGCAATCTCCTGTGAAGATACATTATACGTACCGGAAGCAATCGCATCCTTGTACTTATTTACCTTGTCCTCACGAACATCTTCCGTATCCTTCACTGCCTGCTTTGCAATCTGATAATCCTTCGCTGTCTGCGAAATCTGAAATTCGTCTTTCGCATATTTCTTCTCAGTGCGGACATTCTTCGTCGGCTTAGACTGCTGATAAAGTCGGCTTACATGATTTAATGCATCAATTCTCACTGTTATCACCACCTGTTTTTCTCTCATTTCAGTGTTTCATACATAATATGTATCGGATTTTTTTTAGATTACTTTAGCATTTGTTATTAATTTTCCAAAATTTCAAAAGAGGCACTGCCCTACTGCAGCGCCTCTTATATAGAAAACATTTACCATTCAGCGATCGATCACTCTTTGACATTTTTAAGAATGTCACAAAAATCAAAGGTTGCAAAATAATCTTTTGGTGTTTCAGCACGACGGATCATTTTGACACTTCCATCTTCCTGTAAAAGCAACTCTGCTGATTTTAATTTGCCATTATAATTGTACCCCATAGCAAACCCATGCGCACCTGCATCATGAATGAACAGGTAATCACCCATATCAATCTTTGGAAGCATACGGTCTACTGCAAACTTGTCGTTATTCTCGCAAAGTGAACCGGTGACATCATATTTGTGATCACATGGTGCATCTTCTTTGCCCAGGACTGTAATATGATGATATGCACCATACATTGCCGGACGCATCAGGTTTACTGCACAGGCATCCAAGCCAATATACTCTTTGTAAATATGTTTTTCATGAATTGCCTTTGCGATCAGTGCACCATAAGGAGCTAACATAAAACGACCAAGCTCTGTAAAGATAGCAACATCGCCAAGCCCTGCCGGAACCATGATCTCCTCAAATTTCTGACGAACACCTTCACCGATCACTGCAATGTCATTTGGCTCCTTATCCGGTGTGTAAGGAATGCCAACTCCACCAGATAAATTCACAAATGCGATCTCCACACCCGTCTCTTTCTGCACTTCCACGGCAAGTTCAAACAAAATGCCCGCCAATGTCGGATAGTATTCGTTAGTCACGGTATTACTTGCCAAAAAAGAATGAATACCAAAACGCTTCGCACCTAACTTTTTCAAACGCTTAAATGCTTCAATAAGCTGTTCCTTGGTCATGCCGTATTTCGCATCACCCGGATTATCCATAATATCGGTACCCATTTGGAATACACCACCCGGATTATAACGACAGCAGATCGTCTCCGGAATACCGGCAACCTCTTCCAAAAAGTCAATGTGAGTAATGTCATCCAGGTTAATAAACGCACCCAGTTCTTTTGCTTTCTGATACTCTTTGGCTGGTGTTACGTTCGAAGAAAACATGATGTCCGATCCCTTAAAGCCACAAGCTTCTGACATCATCAACTCAGTAAGAGATGAACAATCTGTGCCACAGCCTTCTTCCTGCAGGATCTTCAAAATAAATGGATTCGGGGTTGCTTTAACTGCAAAATACTCACGAAAACCTTTGTTCCAAGAAAATGCCTTCTTCATTTTGCGTGCATTTTCACGGATACCCTTCTCATCATACAGATAAAACGGAGTCGGATATGTCTTTGCAATCTCTTCAACCTGTTCCTTCGTAACAAATGGTGTCTTTTTCATAGGTACTCGATGCCTTCTTTCTTAAATATTATGTATTCTAACTTCGGATGTATGAAGTTTGAATTATTTACATTTTCTTATCATATCAAATGACATCCATTTTTGCAATATGGTGGAGGATGTAGATGGGGTGTGTTACAAGTTGCATTTTCTCTATATTTTATGGTATAATAAGGGCTTGGTAGCGAACAGACGTTTGCACCAGATGATTATATGCGGCAGAATGTACACTGCGGCAGGAAATGAGGTAACTATGGCAGAATATACCGGCAAAGATATAGTAATATTAGAAGGACTGGAGGCCGTACGTAAACGCCCCGGTATGTATATTGGTTCCACCGGATCACGTGGCCTGCATCATTTGATCTGGGAGATCCTCGACAATGCTATCGACGAGCATCTCGCCGGTTATTGCAGTGAAATACATATCACACTGCAAAAGGATGGTGGCATCTGCATTCAGGATAATGGTCGCGGTGTTCCGGTCGATCTGCATCCCACCAAAAAAATCCCTACAGTCCGTGTCGTCTATACGATTCTGCATGCCGGCGGTAAATTTGGCAATTCTGCCTATAAGGTATCCGGTGGTCTGCACGGCGTCGGTTCTTCCGTTGTAAATGCACTGTCAACGCATATGATCGTAGAAGTACGTCACAACGGTTTGATCTACCGCGATGAATATGCCGATGGCGGTCATCCGGTCTCGCCTCTCGTTAATGGTGAATTGGAGATCATAGGTAAATGCCGCAAATCCGATACCGGCACGAAGGTTACTTTCTATCCGGACCCGGAAATTTTTGAAACGATCACGTTTAAGCCGGACATTATAAAAAAGAAACTAAAAGAGATTGCTTATCTCAATAAAAATCTAAAGTTGATCTATTATAATGAAGCCGAAAATGAAGAACGTACCTACCAGGAAGAGCACGGCATTCAAAGCTTTGTCAGCTATATCAACCGTGATGCGACGCCGATCCATGACACGCCGATCTATATTGAAGGGACAAGCGGTGATATTGAGGTAGAGATCGCATTCCAATACACCACGAATTATTCTGAGCAGATCAATCCCTACTGCAACCGCATCAATGTTGCCGATGGCGGTACGTTGGTGACCGGTTTTAAAACAGCTCTGACACGTGTAATGAACCAGTATGCAAGGGAACTTGGCGTACTTAAAGATAAGGATGAAAACTTTGATGGAAAAGACATCCGTAACGGCATTGTCGCTATTATTTCGATCAAGCACCCTGATCCACAGTTTGAAGGTCAGACCAAGACAAAACTTGGCAACACGGATGCAAAAACGGCGGTCGATGAAGTATTCAGTGCCGAAGTGCAGCATTATTTAGACAAAAATGTAGATATATTGAAAAAAATTCTCGATAACTCCATGAAGTCCTATAATGCACGCAAAGCCGGTGACAAAGCACGCACTGCCGCACTAAAACAGCTCAATGATGTAGATACCAAAAGCAAATTAGCCGCCTGCACCTCCAAAAAGCCGGAGGAATGCGAGATTTACATTGTCGAGGGTGATTCTGCCGGCGGTACGGTTAAAACAGCCAGAAACCGCAAAACACAGGCAGTTCTTCCTCTACGCGGAAAAATACTGAATGTAGAAAAAGCAACTTTAGAAAAAATATTAGTAAACAATGAGATCAAATCTATGATTGCCGCTTTTGGCTGTGGAATCGGTGAAGAATTTGATATTTCCAAACTGCGCTATGATAAGATCATCATCTTAACCGATGCCGATGTCGATGGTGCACATATCAGCACACTGCTGCTCACATTCTTCTATCGCTTTATGCCGGAATTGATCTACTCCGGCAAAGTATACCGTGGTCTTCCACCATTGTATAAAGTAGATTACGAAAAGGCAGGTTCCGGCAAAGCAGGAGCTTCCGCCAGAACGCCAGCAGATGCCAAGCCAAAGAAACGCGGAAAGAAAAAGTATTCCGAATATGTATTTAATGACTTTGAGCTGGAAAAATTCCGCAAGATCAAGGAAAATAAGATCATCGGCATCCAGCGTTACAAAGGTCTCGGTGAAATGGACGCAGAACAGCTTTGGGAAACTACACTGGATCCGGAAAGCCGTATTCTTGCACAGGTAACGATCAGCGATACTGTAGAAGCTGACGATATCACAACAACTTTAATGAGCAGTAATGTCCCACCTCGCCGTGAATTCATTATGGAAGAAGCCAAGTACGCAACGCTCGACATTTAAGATCAGGAGGAATGTGAAAACATGTCACAAAAGGATTCAATTATACAATTAGACTTTACAGAGGAAATGCGTAATTCTTACCGCGATTATGCTGTAAGTGTTATTATTTCCCGTGCGTTGCCGGATGTCCGGGACGGATTAAAACCGGTACAACGCCGTATCTTATATGCAATGACGGAACTCGGTCTGGCTCCGGATAAGCCACATCGAAAGAGCGCGCGTATTGTCGGTGATACCATGGGTAAATATCATCCACATGGTGACAGTTCGATCTATGACGCATTGGTACATATGACAGAAGAGTATTCTCTCTCGATCCCACTTGTTGACGGCCATGGTAACTTTGGCTCGATCGACGGTGACAGTGCTGCTGCCATGCGTTATACGGAGGCACGCCTCTCTCCGGGCGCTATGACAATGTTGGATAATTTGGACAAACAGCTTGTCCCATTTGGACCAAACTTTGACGAAAGCGAGAAGGAACCTTTGGTACTTCCTGCCACTCTGCCAAATCTGTTGATCAACGGTACAACCGGTATCGCCGTAGGTATGGCAACTAATATGCCGCCGCACAATCCAGCCGAGGTCATTGATGGTGTGATCGCCTATATGAAAAACCCGGACATAACGATCCATGGGTTAATGAAATACATTAAAGGACCGGATTTCCCAACCGGAGCGATCATTACAAATGCAGATGAGATCGCACATATTTATGAAACAGGCGAGGGGAAACTAAAGGTTCGTGCCAAAACGGTGATCGAAAAGAGTGATTATGGCCGCCAAAACATTGTAATCACGGAAATTCCGTATACGGTAGCCGGCAACAAAATGAAATTGTTAGAAAATCTGGTCAGCCTGACGAAAGACAAAGTATTTGATGAAATTTACGATGTCCGCGACGAGTCTTCGAAAGAAGGTATTCGTCTGGTGATCGAAGTAAAGAAAGACCGTGATGTACAAAATCTTCTCAATGGCTTGTACAAAAAAACTGCCATGGAAGACACCTACGGTGTAAATATGCTTGCTGTAAAAGACAAGCAGCCGATCACGTTCGATCTCAAATCGCTGATCCAGGAATTTGTATTCTTTCAGGAGGAACTTTACACCAAAGAATATACACATCTGCTCAACAAGGCGAACAAGCGTCTGGAAATTGTTGCCGGACTGATCAAAGCGACCGATGTGATCGACTTGATCGTCGAGATCCTGCGCGGCAGTTCCTCCGTTAAACAGGCAAAGGGCTGTCTTGTAAATGGTGTTACGACGGATATCCGCTTCCGAAGCAAAGCTTCTGAAAAGCAGGCCGCAACACTGGATTTTACCGAAACACAGGCAGATGCCATTCTGGCAATGCCGTTAAGCCGTTTAGTCGGCTTGGAACTTCTCAAGCTGCATCAGGAAAACGATACCTTGTTAGCAAATATTGCCGAATACAAAAAAATACTTGGTAATAAAGAGGCTTTACATGATGTTATCAAAAATCGTCTCAAAGCCTACAAAAAACAATTTAACGCTCCTCGTCATACAGAGCTTGCCAACATCACGGCTGCTAATTATGTCGAAGAGATCAAAGAAGAAGACTTGTACGTATTGATCGACCGCTTCGGCTATACGAAATCAGTCGACGCTTCCTCTTACTCCCGCATTGCCCCGGATACTTTGGAAGAATATCATCATATCGTGCCGCTTCGCAATATTGATAAATTATGTGTCTTCACCAAAGGCGGTTATATGCATCAAGTGAAAGCTATGAATATCCCGAAGGGACGTGCCAAGGACAAAGGCGTTCTGATCCAAAACCTATGTAAACTGGAAAATGATGAGCCTCTCCTTTATATTAGTTTTGAAGAATTGTTTGATTCACAGCTTCTCTTCATTACGCGAGCCGGCTTTATCAAACTGGTATCCGGTGTCGAGTTTGAAACAAATCGTCAGACAATCGCCTCAACAAAACTGGCAGAAGGTGATGAACTTGTATGCGTACAGCAGGTAGGCATTGAAGATGTGATCAACGCAGACCGTAAAGTAATTGTAATTACCGATCAAGGATTGTCTTTGGGATTTCCGCTTCTCGAAGTTGGTGAACTCAAGAAAACCAGCCGCGGTGTCAAGGGTATCACTTTGATCGGTGATGATCTTGTCAAGCATGCCGGTTTTGTTACGCCGGATATGGAGCGTATAGACTTTGACGGCAAAGCGATCAATCCAAAGAAGATACGCAGCCGCAAACGTGCTGCCAAGGGACAGAAATCGCAAATCGGGACCAAATAAAAGTAAAAAAATCCCCAACCGTTAGATATTATCTTAACAGTTGGGGATTTTCCTATTCACAATATTCTTTTGTCTTTACCGGAATCATTTGTCCGAAAATTACTCTGCGTCATCCTCCGCATCTTCCTCAGACTCATTTCCTTCCATCTCGTTGCCGTCAATGTCAAGGGTAACATACTCTCTGTCATCCACCTCATCAGCGAACACATCTTCAAACTCTTCCTCATCGAAATCTTCGCTCTCATCTTTGTTGAAATACTTTTCGATCACATAGAATGTTCCTGCAATCGCTGCGCCTATAGCTGCTGCCCCGACCAAAAATTTCATCATTTTCTTCATATGCCAATACCTCTTTCCTTATATTGCAATTAATGTGCTGGTTACAAACGATCCGCTGTACTAACCTCTGGTTGTCAGCTTCTTCATAATGTGGAACAAATAAGGATCCAATCCCTTCGTCATTGCCAATGCTTCCTGAATATCGTAATCCTTAAATTCACCATTGTGATATCCTACAACACGGTTGCTGGCACCCTCACACAACAATTCTACCGCTCTGGCACCCATTGCAGATGCATATACACGATCTTTGCAAGTTGGATTGCCACCACGCTGTATATGACCTAGGATCGTTGCTCTCGTCTCTACTCCGGTAGCAAGCTCAATAACCTTAGCCATCTCATTGGAATTACCGATACCTTCTGCATTAACAATAATATGATTCTTCTTACCCATCTTACGGCGATCCTGAATCTTGGTAATAATACGCTGAATATCACCATGATATTCCTCTGTGGTCAAAATGTACTCTGCACCACTGGCAATACCGGTCCACAATGCAATGTGTCCTGCGGTACGTCCCATTACCTCGACGATACTGCAACGCTCATGAGATTCCGACGTGTCACGCAGGCGATCGATCGCCTCCATCGCTGTGTTGATCGCTGTATCGAATCCAATCGTATATTCCGTACAAGCAATATCAAGATCGATCGTTCCCGGAACACCGATCGTGTTGATGCCCTGCTCAGAAAGTCTGCTTGCACCATTAAAGGAACCATCTCCACCAATAACAACAATTCCGTCAATGCCATGTTTGCGGCAGATCTCAGCACCCTTCATCTGATATTCTAATTTCTTAAACTCCAGACAACGCGCTGTATAAAGGATTGTACCGCCAAGCTGAATGATATCCGATACATCGAGTGATGACATATCAAAAATATCTTCTTCCAAAAGTCCCGCAAAACCGCGACGAATACCTTTGACATGTAATCCATTCGCAATACCGGTACGTACTACCGCACGTATCGCTGCATTCATACCCGGCGCATCTCCACCGCTCGTCAAGACACCAATCGTTTTTACTGCATTGCTCATTATCTAGTCCCCCTTGCTTCTCTTGCTGTAATTTCTACGCTGCAACCTTCTAACAATGCAACGCATTTCATATAAATTTTACGCTAAAATCAACTATTTTTCAATACTCTTTTCTTTAATCGCCACAGATTCTTTTCCATATTCTTCCAATGCACCTTCAGCCACCAGTCTTCGTGCATTCGTCTCATACGATCTTGGCAATTTTTTTACCTGATGCTCTTGCTCCAGGTAAATACAGATCGTATCAGTGCCATCCTCGCTAACTACCTGCTGCAACAGCTTTTTCTCTACGGCTAAGTAAGCTTCCTTATTAGCAAACCGAATCCATAATTCACAAGGAATACGGTCAAAAGGGATAATATCCTGACATATCACTTTGCCGGCTTTATTTTCTTCCGTCTGTGCCCGTCCCTTGACAAAAACTTTCGACCCCTCCACTAACAAATGTTTCTTCTTTTCATAGGTCTGAGGAAATACTATAATTTCCACTGTCCCATACAGATCCTCGATCGAAGCGATCGCCATCATCGTATTATTTTTTGTTGTTTTCACGATTTTATTCACGAGCAGACCTCCGATGACAACACGTTCACCATCTGTAACACTGTTGTCTTCCTGCTCTTCTTCGGCTGCAAAATCGGTCGAAATACAGGTACAATTTTTTTTCATCAAAGCAACATATTCTTCCAATGGGTGCCCACTGACATAGATTCCCATCACCTCTTTTTCATAAGTTAGCAGCTCCTCCTTTGGGAACTCCTCTACATTCGGCAATGGATACTGCTTTGCTTTCGCAAAGCCCTCGTCACCAAGATCAAATAACGATACCTGTCCTGCCATATTGTTACGCCTGTCTTTGCTGACAGCATCCATAATATTCGCATAGGCAATGACCTTTTGATGACGGTTGCCCGGAAGCGAATCCATCGCACCGGATTTAATAAGATTCTCCACCACATGCTTATTCACTTCTCCGGAATCCAGTCTCTCCAAGAAATTTTGGAGTGAAGCATAGGCTCCCCCACTTTTTCGCTCCGCAACAATACGCTCGATCACATTCACGCCAATCCCCTTGATCGCGGACATTCCAAAACGAATTCCACCATCCGCAACCGAAAAGTCTGAATAGCCTTCATTAATATCCGGCGAAAGCATCGGGATGCCCAGTTCTTTACAGTTCATTGTATAGTGTATTACCTTAGACGTATTATCACGCACAGATGTCATCAGTGCTGCCATAAACTCTATCGGATAATGACATTTCAAATATGCCGTCTGATAGCTCACAACCGCATACGCTGCCGCATGCGATTTGTTAAAGGCATACTTCGCAAAATCGATCATTTCGTTATATATTTTATTAGCAACTTCCTCGGAAATGCCGTTTGCAATACAACCCTTAACACCCTCGGCTTCATTACCATATACGAAGTTTTGGCGTTCTGCCTCCATGACCTTTTCTTTTTTCTTAGCCATCGCACGGCGTACCAGATCGCTTCGGCCAAAACTATATCCGGCCAGACTGCGCACGATCTGCATTACCTGCTCCTGATACACAATACAGCCATACGTCGGTGCCAAGATCGGCTCAAGCTGCGGGCAGTCATACACAATGCTGTCACGGTTATTTTTGCCCTCTATATATTGTGGAATGAAATCCATCGGACCCGGACGGTACAACGCATTTCCTGCCAAAATATCTTCCATACACTCTGGTTTAAGCTCCGTCATAAAGCTCTTCATGCCACCGCTTTCCAACTGGAAGACACCGTCCGTCTTACCGGCACTGATCATGTCAAACACTTCTTTGTCATCAAATGGAATGCTAAGAAGCGTATCGTCTTCGATTCCTGCCATTTTAGCTGCATTTTGTATGACTGTTAGCGTTCGAAGACCCAGGAAGTCCATCTTAAGCAGCCCCAATTCTTCTAATACCGTCATCGTATACTGCGTCGTGATCGTTCCATCAGACGCCTTGGACAATGGAACATATTCGTCTACCGGCTTTGGACTGATCAGTACACCGGCTGCATGCATCGAGGTATGTCTTGGAAGTCCCTCCAGCCGCATGGACATATCGATCAAATTCTTAGCTTGTTCATCTGATTCATAAATTTCACGCAATTCCGGATTGACCTGCAATGCCTCTTTGATCGTAACTTTTGCTCCCTGCTTTGGCATCGGGATCTGCTTGGCGATCACATCCACATAATTATACGGCAGATCCAGCACACGCCCTACATCCCGGATCGCATTTCGTGCTGCCATCGTACCAAAAGTCACGATCTGCACAACGTGATCTTTGCCATATTTACGCACTACATAATCAATCACTTCCGGTCTTCGCTCATAGCAAAAGTCAATATCGATATCAGGCATCGTAACACGTTCCGGATTTAAGAAACGCTCAAACAACAGATCATATTTGATTGGATCGATGCTGGTAATGCCAAGCGAATATGCTACAATACTTCCTGCTGCACTGCCTCGTCCCGGTCCAACACTGATCCCATTTTCTCGCGCATAGCGAATGAAGTCCCACACGATTAGGAAGTAATCAACAAAACCCATTGTCCGAATCGTATCCAATTCGTAATCCAATCTTTCCTGCAGTTGCGTGGTGATCTCTTCATAACGCTTCTTCATGCCATCCTGGCAAAGTTTTTGCAGATAACTATCCGCTGTAAATCCCTCCGGGACATCATATTTCGGAAGTTTATATTTACCAAACTCAATCTCCACATGGCACCGCTCAGCGATCTTAGAAGTATTCTCTAACGCCTCCTGTGCATAAGGAAACAGTGCTTTCATCTCGTCTTCGCTCTTAAGATAATACTGTCCTCCCTCATAGCGCATGCGATCTTCATCCTGTACCTTTTTCTGCGTTTGTATGCATAGCAATATATCATGTGGTTCTGCATCTTCTGCCGTGATATAATGCACATCGTTGGTTGCAACCAAAGGAATCTTTAACTCCTCACTCATACGCAAAAGCCCTTGATTCACGGTTGCCTGATCTGCAATTCCATGATCCTGCAATTCCAGGTAAAAATGATCTTTCCCAAAAATATCATATAGGCGCTCTGCCTCTTTCTTGGCTGTCTCATATTGTCCATACCTAAGTGCCGTGGCAACTGCTCCGGCAAGGCATGCACTAAGCGCGATCACACCTTCGTGATACTTTTCAAGCACTTCATAGTCAACACGAGGTTTATAATAAAATCCTTCGGTAAATCCTTTGGATACGATCTTGATCAGATTCGAATATCCAACGTTATTCTCTGCCAATAACACTAAATGATTGTAACGGCCTTCTCCCTTCGTTACCTCACGATCAAAACGCGATCCCGGTGCAACATATACCTCACATCCGATCACAGGATTGATCCCTGCCGCTCTTGCTGCACGATAAAATTCAATAACACCGTACATATTACCATGATCGGTAATGGCAATATTCTTCATTCCCAATTCTGCAGCTCGCGCGATCAGCTCTTTGATCTTGCAGGAACCGTCCAGCAAAGAATATTCGGTATGCACATGTAAATGCGTAAAACTCATAGTAAACCTCCATGTTTCCTCAGCCTGCAGCTTCTTTACAGGGCATCCGGAAAACGATATAGAAAATGCAAAAAGGCAAAGTTAGCACTTTGCCTTTTGTGTTACCCAAATAATATGTTTGGTTTGTCCATTATGCCTGTGCCGCACTAAGGTACTTCTCAATTTCATCCATGGCATTTGTCTCATCATCTCCATCGATCGATACTACGACCTCTTCTCCTGCGGAGAGTCCTAAAGACATAAGTCCCATAATGCTCTTAGCATTTACTTTCTTATTTTCACATTCAACATAGATACGACTGTCATATTGACTTGCAACCTGAACCAATACTGCAACCGGTCTTGCCTCTAATCCGTTCTTTAATTGGATTTTAATTTTCTTTGTTATCATGACCTTTCCTCCTTTGGTTTGAGGCTGATTTCTTGTTCCGCCCGCAAACGCTCTGCAATTTCACTTAACTTTCGTAAACGATGATTTACTCCCGACTTTCCAAGTGGCTTGGATAATTTCTGTCCAAGCTCTGCCAATGGCAGATCAGGATATTCCAATCGCAGCTCTGCAATCTCGCGTAGCCCATCGCTTAACCAGCGAACCCCTTTGGCAGTCTCTATGTACTGTATATCTTCAATCTGTCTCGCAGCTGCAGTTACTGTTTTATGAATGTTAGCCGTTTCACAGTTGACCTGTCGATTTACTGAATTACGTACTTCTTTCAAAATACGAACATTCTCAAAATCCATCAATGCCTGATGTGCCTCCATAACATTTAAGGTGTCCACGATCATAGAACCTTCTTTTACATATAAGACATGATATTTCTTTCGATCTACAATCTTCGCCTCTATTTGAAAGGAAGCCACGATCTGCTGCAATTGCAAACAAAACGACTCTGATAACACTGCAATTTCGAGATGATACGCCTTCTCCGGATTAGTTATTGATCCCGCCGCCATAAACACACCTCGCAAATACGCACGTTTGCAACATGTATTCTGCACTAAGCGGCTTGGAATCGTCGACAGATCGCCCCATCGATCCTCTGATTCACTCAATAATTTAATCGCTTTTAGGATCTCATATGCCTTATCCTGCGCCAATACCAGCAAATGATACACCGGCGTTCTTGTCTGCAAACTATGGTTCCGGATCCTAATCTGCGTTTCCGCCTGAAACGCCATCTTTATTAAGATATAAGATTTTCTTGCTACTGTCAAGTTTTCCGTATGTACTTCCAAATAAATACTACCGTTCTTGCGATGTCGGATCTTACCACAAAGAGCAAAAAGCGCTGCAAATTCCGCAATCTGACAGTGTCTTGCCGTGCTTAACTGCGAAGCAAGTTCCTCTTTCACCTTTCCAGAAAATGACATTTTCATAGCAATCTTACATTCCTTTCTAAGCCCGCTCACTTGGCGTCCCGTTCAATATCGCGATGTTCCATCTTGACCGTATACGGCAAAGATTTCATCTGTGATTCCAGGGCACGCACCATCGAAACAGACCGGTGCTTTCCTCCGGTACATCCAATACTGATCACAATCTGATTCTTTCCCTCGGCAATATAATTCGGTATAAGAAACTTCACCATTTCAAATAGCTGGCGTTGAAATTCTTTTGCCTGCGGCGCAGCCATCACGTAATCATACACCGCCGGATCATTTCCTGTCAGCGGTTTGAGCGTTGGAATATAATATGGATTTGGCAGAAAACGTACATCAAACACGAGATCGGAATCTTCCGGTATACCATATTTGAATCCAAAGGACAACAGTGTCACAAAGAAATTCTCATACTCTTCTTCTCCCAGAAAAATACGATCCACCTCATGCTTTAACTCACGTACCAGCATATGACTGGTATCTAAAATATAATCCGCACGCTTTTTGATATGGGCAAGCTCTACTCGCTCTGCCGCAATCGCCTTATCGACACGCCCCTGCAATGCTAACGGATGATTACGTCTCGTCTCCTTATAGCGTTTTACAAGCACACTGTCATCTGCCTCCAGAAACAGCACCTCATAAGGATATCCTTCCTGCTTCATCTTGTCCAAGATGTTATCAAGATCAGACAATCCCTGCAAATTACGCACGTCGATGCCAAGCCCCATCTTGTCGACAGTCTCCTGCTCGTCCACCATTAACTTTGTCATCTTCGGAATAAAATGCACCGGCAAATTATCCACGCAAAAATATCCGAGATCTTCGAGCATCTTTAAAACAGAACTCTTTCCCGACATTCCGGTAACGATCACAAATCTCATATTCGCCCTCATTTCTACATAATCGTCCAACAACAATGCCGCCGTTTTATGACGAACTATGCCGTTTCTCTGTTAATTCCTGCATATCACTGGCCACTTCAGCATATTGCTAAGCCGTTCCAGTATATTACTGACCACTTCAGCATATTGCTAAGCCGTTCCAGTATATTACTGACCACTTCAGCGTATTACTGTTCCGGAAGTCTCTTAACTTCCGTCTCAAGGGTGACACCAAACTGCTCCTTAACAGTCTGCTGCACATGCCTGATCACTGCATCTGCCTGTGCGCAGGTTCCCTGTCCTACATTGACCACGAAGCCACAGTGTTTCTCCGACACCATGATATCACCAACCCGATATCCTTTCAATCCGGCGTCCTCGATCAATTTACCGGCAAAGTATCCTTCCGGCCGCTTAAAAGTACTGCCTGCACTTCCATATTCTAACGGCTGCTTTTCACGGCGTTTCGCATTTAATTCCTGCATCTGCGCCTTGATCTGCGCCCTGTCTCCCTGTTCAAAAGCAAATAACGCTGACACAACGATAAGCCCCTGTTCCTGCACAATACTGTGTCGATAAGACAAATGTAGTTCTTCCGCTGAAAACAAATGGATCTTACCTGTTCGATCGATCATTTTAGCAGCTACGATCACGTCCTTGATCTCGCCACCATATGCACCTGCATTCATCGTCACTGCGCCACCGAGCGTTCCCGGAATACCTCCGGCAAATTCGAATCCTGCAAGTCCTTGATCTGCAATCCGGGCTGCAAGTGTTGAAAGCATCACTCCCGCACCGGCACTCACATAGGCCTTAACAGTTGATATGCACTGCTTAACCCCATATTCCTCCAGCACCGCCACTTTCTCTGTTTCACTGGCATCTGCCGGCAAAATTCGGATCTGATGCAGTTCACCGACCTGCCCTGCTTCCTTATTCATACGATGCAGCGACAAGATCACACCGTCGTATCCTTCGTCCGCAACTAACAGATTACTTCCATTCCCTAATATATACCATTGCATCTGCACCTCTTCCAAATATTTAATGCACGCAGCCAACTGCTCCGCAGAGTCCGGTTCTACAAACCATTTTGCCGGCCCCCCGATTCGGAAAGTAGTATGCTTGGCAAGCGGTTCCTCCTCGCGAACCCGATCCTTGCCGACAATTTGTTCCAATCTATCTATTTCAAATATATGCATTATAACGTTACGATCCTTTCTTATTAGTGTTCCAAACAATTCCTTATTGTAACAAAAAAGGCCTTGATTAATCAAGACCTTTGTAAGCGTGCGCGAGAAGATTCGAACTCCCGACCTTCTGATCCGTAGTCAGACGCTCTATCCAGCTGAGCTACGCGCACATTTCTTATGTTTTGTACGTCATCTGTACCGTACTTGATATACTATACACTAGTATTTTCAAAAATGCAAGCATTTTTTTCAATTTTTTTAATTTTTTTTATTCTTTGACATAATAAACGATATGATATGGCAGAACTGTTAAAGGGAAGGGAGGCTTAAAAGGATGAAAAAAGGCAAAACGAGCATTTTCCTATACCCTGAAAAAACTGCGTGACACTCTTATTTCAAAGTGCCACGCAGCCCATTATTTTAGATTGAAACTATGATCTGATTACAGTAAGCTCTCATACAGCTTCGTAATGTCCTCAACACTTGTCTCCTTTGGATTGCCCGGACGGCAAGCATCATCATATGCAGACTGTGCTAAGAATGGAATATCTTCTTTCTTAACAATATCCTTGAGATCTGTAGGGATTCCAACATCTTTGGAAAGCTGTTTTACAGCATCAACGGCTGCTTTACGATACTCTTCCTGAGACATATTCTCTGTACCTTCAACACCCATTGCCTTTGCAATATCACGATATTTCTCACCTGTTGCCTCTGCGTTATACTCCATAACAGTAGGAAGAATGATCGCATTTGCGATTCCATGTGGTGTATCATACAATGCGCCAAGTGGATGTGCCATAGAATGAACAATTCCAAGACCTACGTTGGAGAAGCCCATTCCTGCAACGTACTGACCAAGAGCCATTCCCTCACGTCCTTCCGGCGTATTGTCTACTGCTCCACGAAGAGAACGTGCAATGATCTCAATTGCTTTGAGATGGAACATGTCGGACAATTCCCATGCTCCTGCCGTAATGTAACCCTCAATCGCATGTGTTAAAGCATCCATACCGGTTGCTGCAGTAAGCCCCTTAGGCATAGAAGACATCATCTCGGAATCGATAAATGCCACAACAGGAATGTCATGCGGATCTACACAAACCATCTTGCGATTCTTAGCTGCATCTGTAATAACGTAATTGATTGTAACCTCTGCAGCAGTTCCTGCTGTCGTAGGTACTGCAAAGATCGGTACGCTCTTATTCTTGGTATCTACAGCGCCCTCTAAGCTGACAACATCCTCATGCTCAGGATTATTGATAATGATACCGATTGCTTTCGCAGTATCCATAGAAGAACCGCCGCCAATAGCGATCAGATAATCTGTTCCTGCATCCTTAAATGCCTGTACACCTGTCTGAACATTTTCAATCGTTGGATTTGGTTTAATATTTGAATACAGCTCATATGCCATACCATTTTTCTCAAGTACATCCAACACTTTCTGTGTTACACCAAACTTTACCAAGTCCGGATCCGAACATACAAACGCTTTCTTAAAACCACGAATTTTAGTTTCTGTTGCAATCTCTGCAATAGCTCCTGCCCCATGATACGATGTCTCGTTTAATACAAATCTGTTTGCCATACTAGAATCCTCCTGTAAAATAATAAAAGTAATTTTGTTGAAATTGCACAAATTTCTGTGTATTTTCCAAAGTTTCTAGTATAATTATACGAAATTTACTCATAAAAAGCAAGATTCACTTTGTGAAAACTTTATAAACTACACGTCGTTATTTCACACGCAATTCATTGCGCAGCTTGCGAATCTTTCCCTGGAACTGCAAATACATATCGTATTCTCCAGGTTCCAGTCCATCCACCTGCACAGCAAAGATTTCTTTACGTCTGCCCATACGCAGTTGCGAATAATCTTGTACATATGTCTTATGTTCACCCTTAAAATACAGCTTTTCAACTGCACCAGGCAGCATCGAATACTGCAAAAGATTCTCGCACAAATGCACGTTACCGAAGAAGGTACCACGAATACGCTGATCCGTTTTTTTCGGCATTGTTCCATGAAATTCTTCCGGTGTTGGGAGCTTACCAAACTCTGTCTGATCATGCAGCCCCATCCCCACACAAAAGGAAGGAATGTCCGGATGAAACTCCCAAGCCCACAAAAAGTTTTTAGTCAACTTAAACGTCTTCTCAACTTCGCCGTTTTCGCCATTGACCAACTGGATCTGGGAATGAAGTTCTGTCGTACGGTCTTGCGTGATACCTGTCAAATGGAAATACTTGTTGTATTCTTTTGTATAAAGGGCACTACCAAACTGCATCGTTTTCAAACAGTCTTTCTTGCTCTCCTGTACATATGTGCCGGCAGCCTCATCGATCGACACACGAAGCACCGCAGAATGTTGTGCATCATTGTAACCGCCATCTACCGCCCCTTTAGTACCTGTGCTATAGATCAACAATTCGTGCTCATCCATCCAAACAGCCTTATCCGGTCTTCCCATTTCGATATCAGCACCCTCTGTTGTCAAAGCGATGGCTTCCAACTCTGTATCCTGCCAGATTGATTTTGGTGCCAGCACCCAATCCAATTTGCCACTCTCCAGATCAAGCTGTGCGATCGTGTGTATACGCTTTAATGTCAGCAAAAGCTTTCCGGCGCGGTACTCCATCGCTGAAAAAAGCAGCCATTCCTTACCGGTGTGGTATTTTTCTCCCAGCAAGTCAATCAGCTTAATGCGGCGTACGATCTCACCGGTATTCATATCCATCGTAAGAATACAGTCATTATAATGCTCTCCATCGGACGAAGTCACAAGATACAACGAACTATCGTGCTGTGCTAATGCAGTACCGATCGGTTCATTCAAAATATATGTGCGATACACTCTGCCCATATAATCCATTTCATGATAACGGCACGGCTGGATCTTGCCCATGCTGTTTACAATGTTAGCTGTTCGATCTGCCAACAGAACATGACCATTCGGCATCGGTATCATACCCATCTTATAGGTACGAAGCTGCATTGAATATCGGATCGCACCATCTGCATCAAAGACCAATGGACTAAAAGCGGCACCGTTGACTGCCAGCAGCGGCATTGCTGCAGATTTATCTCCCTCTACTTCCATCACAAGATCCTTTTGGTTTTCAGGCACTTCTGAAACAAAAATACGGATCACTCGATGCTTTACAACTTTTCCTTCTCGATCGATCAGAGACAGATCTACCGTATTGCTACGTTCGAAATACAACCCCAAGATTGCCACACGATGTCTTGTTGTATAGCTGGATTCACCAACAAAATCATTGCCATTATCTCCGAACACACGATAGCGCACCTTGTACTCCTTGGAAGAGTTGAACAGGATAAGGGCTGTCTGTTTAGCCACTCCATATGGATTTGGAATAACCAGCACGTGAGAAAATGTGTACAAATGTCTGTCCAAGATCCGCTCAAAAGCGTAATCGCGCAGCTGTGCCAAAAACGCCCGCTTTGGCTCTTTTCGGTACGGCGTCATAACCTTACGGTTGTCATACTGCGCCAACTCACGCTCATACATGCGATCCATTTTGTTGAGATCACTTTCACTCAATGTGACCTTTGTTCCTTTTCTTACTTCAACAAATAATTTTTCACGTAAGTTCATATGCTCTCCTCTTTATAATTTCATAGTCAACTGAATACGCTGTTTTTTGAGATCAACACCCATTACTTTGACATCAACGATATCTCCGACACTGACAACATCCAACGGGTGTTTGACAAATTTCTTATCCGACATTTCGGACACATGTACCAATCCATCCTGATGAACGCCGATATCTACAAACGCACCAAAATCAATAACATTTCGAACTGTCCCCTTAAGGATCATGCCCTCTTTGAGATCTTTCATCTCTAACACATCTGTTCGAAGGATCGGTTTTGGCATTTCATCACGAGGATCTCTCGCAGGTTTCTCCAATTCCTTCAAGATATCAACCAGCGTGATCTCACCAATACCAAGCTCGTCAGCCATTTTCTTTTTGTCTTTCACACGCTTCTGCAAACTGCCGGAGGCTTTGTTCTCTGTCGGTGTTTCTTCCGTCTCACCGCTCGGCAGGTCTATCGAGCCAAAGGCTTCCGCAAAGGCTGCGCCAAAGGCTGTGTGCGTATTGCGTACAACAAACTGCTGTTTCTTTTTCTTTGGAGCGGTTTTCTTCTTGGCTAATGGGGACTGCTGTTTGGCCGCTTCCGTCTGGATCTTTTTGAGTTCTTCCGTGTCAATGCCAAGCTTATCTAATAATGCATTGGCTGCATCATAAGTCTCCGGATGAACGCTCGTTGCATCCAATGGATTTTTTCCATCCAAAATACGCATAAAACCTGCACACTGTTCAAAGGCTTTCGGTCCCAGTTTTGGTACTTTTAACAACTCTTTACGTGACGTAAACTTTCCGTTTTCTTCACGATACGTAACGATGTTCTTTGCGATCACTTTGCTGATACCGGAAATATACTCTAACAGTGAAGCGGATGCTGTATTCAGATCCACACCAACTTTATTTACACAATCTTCCACAACACCGGATAATGTTTCCCCTAACTTCTTCTGATTCATATCATGCTGATACTGTCCTACACCGATAGACTGTGGATCGATCTTCACCAACTCTGCCAGCGGATCCTGCAAACGTCTTGCGATCGACGCTGCACTTCGCTGTCCCACATCAAAATTCGGAAATTCCTCGGTGGCAAGTTTACTTGCGGAATAAACTGAAGCACCTGCTTCATTTACAATAATATACTGCACAGGTTCTTTGATCTCATGCAGCATATCCGCAATGATCATTTCCGACTCGCGGGATGCCGTTCCATTGCCGACGGAGATCAGAGAAATTCCGTATTTCTGGATCAGTTTTTTCACCTCACGTTTTGCCTCTTCGACCTTGTTCTGCGGTGCTGTCGGATAGATCACCTTCGTATCTAACACTTTACCGGTTGGGTCTACCACAGCAAGTTTACAACCGGTACGAAATGCAGGATCCCAGCCCAAAACTGTCTTACCGGCAATCGGCGGCTGCATCAAAAGCTGCTCTAGGTTTTTACCAAATACTTTGATCGCACCGTCTTCTGCCTGCTCAGTCAACTCATTACGAATCTCGCGCTCGATAGCAGGCGCGATCAAACGCTTATAACTGTCTGTCACTGCCTCTTCTAACACCGGCGTTACGATCTCATTTTCCTCTGTGATCGTCTTTTTGCATAGATACTTAAGAATACGTTCTTCCGGAGCCTCCAGTTTTACCACTAGGAATTTTTCCTTTTCACCACGATTTAACGCAAGAACACGATGACCGGCAATCTTTTTAACCGGCTCCTGATATTCATAATACATCTCATAAACAGACTGCGCCTTTTCATCCTTGGCAGTTGATGTAAGGATACCTTCTTCCCGTGTTATATCACGGATATATTTACGATAATCTGCATTATCAGAAATCTGCTCGGCAATAATATCTCTCGCTCCTGCAATCGCATCTGCAACATCTTTCACTTCTTTTTCCTCAGATACATACTGCTCGGCAATCGTTTCTAACGGCTCTGTCACTTCTTGTGCCAAAATGATCTGCGCTAATGGCTCTAATCCCTTTTCCTTGGCGATGATCGCTCTTGTACGGCGTTTTGGACGATACGGACGATACAAGTCCTCCACGAGCACCTGTGTCTCTGCTGCAAGGATCTGTGCCTTCAATTCATCGGTCAATTTTCCTTGTTCTTCAATCGTTGCAAGAACCTGTTCCTTTTTTTCTTCCAGTGTACGCAAATAAGTTAATCGCTCACTCAGATTACGGAGTTGTTCATCATTCAACGAACCATGTGCTTCTTTACGGTATCTGGCAATAAACGGGATCGTATTGCCCTCGTCGATCAGTTTTATGACCGCCTCTACCTGCTGCGGACGAATTTCTAACTCTGCTGCTATTTTCTTTACAATATCCATAGTATCCTACATTCCTTTCTATACGCACTTTGCCTATGCATCAAGAGTAAAATAGGCAGCCACTCGATACGCGGCTGCCCTTCTTTACCTTGAACTCTTAAATTTTCCGCGCTGACAATATTTGATGTTCTCCGTCAATTAACGAGACAATGCAAATGCATCATGAACTGCCTGTGCAGCCTCATTGACGTACTTCTCTTCTACGAGAACGCTGACGCGGATCTCGGAAGTAGAAATCTGCAAAATGTTTACTCCTGCATCATACAATGCTTCAAACATCTTAGCTGCAACACCTGCATTAGACATCATTCCGGCACCGACGATAGATACTTTGGCAACGTTAGTGTTCACTGTTGTCTTCTCGCATTTCAGACTTGTGTTAGCATGTCTTTCCAATGTCTCCATTGCCGTGTCTGCCTGATCTCTGGTTACTGTAAAGCTGATGTCCTGTGTTCCGCCATGCTC
>OLNW01001305.1_pt1 | contig 24939 bp, 19 predicted proteins | sample 1672121 | NCBI WGS metagenome assembly OLNW01 (sample SAMEA3136648, study PRJEB25190) | human gut metagenome
TTGTCTGATTTTTCATCTGCTGCGTTGTCGTCAATCGACGTAGCCACCGCTACGCTTCATTACTCCGTCTTGCAGATGAAGAAAGCATCCATTGTCAATGTATCAGCAACTTAATTTTCACTGTAGCAAAACTTACGGGGGACAGAATGAAGAACAGTCATAAAAGACGGAAGAGAAAAGGCAAAGTGATATGGGGGTTCATCGGGGTACTGGTCCTGACGGCAGCGATCGTCTTCGGACTTTTCCGGGTAAATGAGATTTCGGTTTCCGGAAACAGCACCTTTACTTCAGCCCAGATCCAGCAGGCTATCCTTCAGGATGGCCTGTGCCAGAACACCCTTTATCTCATGTGGAAATACAGCGATAAGACGAGAGCGGAGAAGGCCCTGCCCTTTTTGAGCAGCGTGGAAGTGAAGATGGAAAGTCCCTTCAAGGTTCAGGTCCACGTCTATGAGAAACAGGCCGTGGGTTATGTGCGGACCCAGGGAAAATATGTTTATTTTGACCGGACAGGCCTTATTATCGAAAATTCCCAGAAGCTTCATGAGAATGTGCCGGAAGTCACAGGTCTTACGTTGGATAAGGTGACGCTCTACAAAAACCTGACGGCCACCGATCCGGACAAACTCGACACGGTGATCCGGGTGGCGGACCTTTTAAACCAGGAAGGCCTGACGCCGGACGAGATCCGCTATTCCACGAAGGACGAGCTGATCTTGATTTTCGGAAAACTGAATGTGCTCATGGGAGACGAGTCCTCGATCGAGGATAAGATTTCCGTCCTTTCCTCCATTCTTCCCACCGTGGCGGACAAGAGTGGCAACCTCAATATGGAGAGCTATTCCAGCCAGTCCCAGTCTGTCACTTACCGGGATACGCCCGAGACGGAGACAGAGACCGCGGGAGAGACGGAGACGGACGAGAACGGAAATGTGATCGCTGGAAGCTCCGACAATTCCGACAGCGAGGAGACCCATGCCACCCAGGCCAGCGGTGCTCGGACCTATCAGGAGTCTGATGGCACCTTCGCCGAGGACGCCGACGGAAACCGCTACTACACGGACAAAAACGGAAATGTCACTTACAACGTGGATTCCTATAATTATGTGGACAGCAACGGAGACATCATCACCGACGGCTATGGTTATATCGACCCCTACACGGGTAAATAAAAATTTTTTCAAATATATACTTGATAATTTCGGGAAAAACCTATATGATATATGATAAAGATTGCGGCAATGGGTGTAGTATGCTGTAATCGGGAAAGAAAGATGCTGTTCAGTGTTCGCGAGGAGACTGAAAGGTCGTATATAGACGCGAGAAGGAGGAAATACCCTTGTTAGAAATTATGACAAATGAAACTGAGTCTGCTGCTAAGATTATCGTCATCGGTGTCGGCGGAGCAGGCAATAATGCTGTAAATAGAATGGTTGACGAGACCATCGGCGGCGTAGAGTTCGTCGGAATCAATACCGATAAGCAGGCACTTCAGCTCTGTAAGGCTCCTACCACCATCCAGATCGGTGAGAAGCTGACCAAGGGACTGGGCGCAGGAGCAAAGCCGGAAGTAGGCGAGCAGGCTGCCCAGGAGAGCACAGAGGATATCAAACAGGTGATGCAGGGTGCCGATATGGTATTCGTTACCTGCGGTATGGGCGGCGGAACCGGAACCGGAGCTGCTCCGGTAGTGGCAGGACTTGCCAAGGATATGGGTATCCTGACCGTCGGCGTTGTGACCAAGCCCTTCCGTTTCGAGGCAAAGACCCGTATGAGCAATGCTCTTGCAGGTATCGAGAGACTGAAAGCCAACGTGGACACTCTGATTGTGATCCCCAATGACAAGCTTCTTGAGATCGTGGACCGCCGGACTACAATGCCGGAGGCATTAAAGAAAGCAGACGAAGTCCTGCAGCAGGCCGTTCAGGGTATCACAGACCTGATCAATCTGCCGGCTCTTATCAATCTGGACTTCGCAGACGTACAGACCGTTATGACCAACAAGGGTATCGCTCATATCGGTATCGGACAGGCCAAGGGCGACGACAAGGCTATGGAGGCCGTGAAACAGGCCGTATCCAGCCCACTTCTTGAGACCACGATCGAGGGCGCTACCGATGTCATCATCAATATTTCCGGTGATATCTCCCTGATGGATGCCAACGATGCAGCCAGCTATGTAGAGGAACTGGTAGGAGAGGATGCGAACATCATCTTTGGTGCTATGTATGATGATACATACGCCGATGAAGCAAGCATTACCGTTATTGCTACAGGCCTTCACACAGAGGAGGCCCAGAATGCCGGTGTGGAGACACAAAAAGTGAACAGTACTTCCACCGCTTCTTCCTTCAGCAATCCGTTCCAGAGCCGTGAGAGAGCCAATGTCAGCGCTTTCCCGAAAAAGAGCCCGGCTCCTTCCTACAGCCAGCCGAGACCTTCCGTGAATCCGGCCCCGGCAGCTCCCGGTCTTAACAGACTGAGAACTCCGGAAAGCAAGATCCAGGAGAAAGATATCCAGATCCCGGATTTCCTGAGAAAGAGATAAGTAATAGAAAGATGGGACCCGATTTTGTGGTCCCATCTTTTGTAAACAGCTCAAAACGCAGCAGCGTTTTTATAAAAAGGAGGACACAGCTATGAAAATCTTAGTAACAGGCGGAGCCGGTTATATCGGCAGCCATACCTGCATCGAGCTTTTAAACGAGGGTCATGAGGTCGTTGTCATGGACAACCTTTACAATGCCAGCGAGAAGGCTCTGGAGCGGGTGGAAAAGATCACCGGCAAGAAAGTTATTTTTTACAAAGAAGACATGCTGAATAAAGAAGGCATGAACAAGATCTTTGACGAGCAGAAGATTGACGCTGTTATTCATTTTGCGGGTCTGAAGGCCGTAGGCGAGTCCGTGTCAAAGCCCTTGGAATATTACCACAACAACATGACCGGAACCTTCAACCTCTGTGATGTTATGAGAAATCATGGTGTGAAGAACCTGATCTTCAGTTCCTCCGCAACCGTATACGGCGATCCGGCTTTTGTACCCATCACCGAAGAGTGTCCGAAGGGTGAGGTGACAAACCCCTACGGCCGTACCAAGAGCATGCTGGAGCAGGTTCTGACCGATCTTCATACCGCAGATCCGGAGTGGAACATCCTGCTTCTCCGCTATTTCAACCCCATTGGTGCTCATGAGAGCGGCCTCATCGGCGAGGATCCGAAGGGTATCCCGAACAACCTGGTTCCCTACATTGCACAGGTAGCTGTGGGTAAACTGAAATGTCTGGGCGTTTTCGGTGACGATTACAATACACCGGACGGAACAGGTGTGCGTGACTATATCCATGTCGTAGACCTGGCAAAAGGTCATGTGAAGGCTCTGAAGAAACTGGCACCGGGCAGCGGCGTCAACATCTACAACCTGGGTACCGGTAAGGGCTACAGCGTTCTGGATGTGCTTCATGCATTTGAGAAAGCCTGTGGAAAGACCCTTCCTTACGAAATTAAACCGCGCCGTGCAGGCGATATCGCTACCTGCTACTGCGACGCTTCCAAGGCAGAGAGAGAGCTGGGCTGGAAGGCTGAGTTCGGTATCGACCGCATGTGTGTCGATTCCTGGAGATGGCAGAGCAACAACCCCAACGGTTACGCTGGCTGATTTACATACCAAAGTGCTGTCGAATCCTGTCGATGAAAATGGCAGATTCGCTTTCTGATTATGACAAAATATGCACCCCCTGTATTCTATAATGGATCTTGCTTGAAAGAGCAAAGGCCCAGTGGGATACAGGGGGTGTTTTGTGTATTACGAGCTTTATATGGATGAGTTCTTTCTGGAAAACTTCTGCCTGGATTTTCTGCTGCTGTTCCTGACGGGAATCGCGGCGAAACTTCCAATACGCTTTGGACGCATGGCGGTGGGGGCAGCCTTCGGAAGCCTGTGCAGCTGCCTGCTGCTTTTTCTTTTTCCGGGGGAAGGGGGACTTCTTTTCCCGGCGGCACTGGCGATGGCGCTCCTCATGGTGAAGGGAAGCTATCAAATTCCCTTCGGGCAGAGAAAACGGCTTTTGAGAAGTACGGCTGTCTTTTTCGGAATGGCGTTTCTCCTGGGAGGAGTGCTTCCGGTGCTGCGCCTGGGACTCACCCTTCCGGTGATCCTTTCCGGCATCGCCGGTACGGCTCTGATTTACGCTGCCCTGCGCCTGAAGGAGAAGTGGAAATACGAGACGGAGAATCTTACGGAAGTCACGCTTTTCTGGAATGGGAGACAGAAGAAACTTTTCGCTCTTCGGGATACGGGAAACCGGCTGGTGGACCCATACTTTGGAAAACCGGTGGCCGTGGTAGAGTACCAGGCGGTGAAAGAGCTTTTTAATCAGAAAACGAAGGTCCTGTGGATTCCTTATCAGACGGTGGGAAAGCAGAGCGGCTGCCTGCCGGGGATCTGTCTGGACTGTCTTTTTATCAGCAGGGATGGGGAAGAAAAGAAGATCGACCGTCCCATCGTGGCAGTGTGTAAAGAAACGCTGAGCGCCAAAGGCAGATATCAGATGATCCTGCCCAGCGCGCTGACCGATGATTAGGAGGGAATAGAGAATGGTGATAAAAGTAGCAATGCCGGGTAAATTTCAGTTTCGCATGGTTCCCGCTTTTCAGACCGTGCTTTTTCAGAAGGAAAATGAGATCCACTATATCGGGGGAAGCGAAGTCCTGCCTCCGCCTCTTCTGCCGGACGAGGAAGCCTCCGCCATCGAGCGGCTGGGAAAGACAGGCAGCGAGGAAGCCAAATCCCTCCTTATCGAGCACAACTTAAGACTGGTGGTATACATAGCGAAAAAATTCGACAATACGGGAGTGGGTGTGGAGGATCTGATTTCCATCGGGACGATCGGCCTAATCAAGGCCATCAATACCTTTGTGCCGGAGAAAAAGATCAAGCTTGCCACATACGCCTCCCGCTGCATCGAGAATGAGATCCTCATGTACCTTCGGCGGAACAGCAAGACCCGGATGGAGGTCTCCATCGACGAGCCCCTGAATGTGGACTGGGACGGAAATGAGCTGCTTTTATCGGATATTCTGGGAACGGATGAAGATGTGATTTACAAAGATATGGAGACGGAGGCAGAGTACCGTCTTCTGAACCGGGCCATAAGAAAGCTCAGCAAAAGAGAACAGACCATCGTTTCTCTACGCTTCGGGATCAATTCCCTGGACGGGGAGGAGAAGACCCAGAAAGAAGTGGCAGATATCCTGGGGATCTCACAGTCTTACATTTCCCGCCTGGAGAAAAAGATCATGAAGCGGCTCCGGAAAGAGATGGTCCGTTTTTCTTAATACTATTTACTCATATGGGTTCCGGCCCGGCTGACGTCGGAGGAGAAATCAGGATTTTCATAATCAAAGACATACTGATCGTAACCATTGATGATCACGGTGTCCTGATAATGGTCGATTCTCTTGTACTTTCGACCGTAGCTCATATGAACATGGCCGTGGATAAAATATTTGGGCTTATATTTTTCCAGCAGGGTCCGGAAACACTCGAAGCCCTGGTGGGGCAGATCCTCGCCGTCGTTGATATCCTTGGCCGGAGAGTGGGTCAGGAGGATATCGAAACCCTTGTAGCGGATCAGTTTCATCCAGAGCTTCCGGATGCGGGTCCGCATTTCTTTTTCCGTGTACTGGTGTGTGCCGTAGCGGTAACGCATGGAGCCGCCCAGGCCCAGAATGCGGATTCCATTGTAGACGTAGAGATCATCGTCCACGCAGATACAGCCCTCGGGCGGGGTCATCTCATACTTGTCGTCATGGTTTCCGTGGATGTAGAGCACCGGGGCGTGAGCCATTGTCACGAGGAAAGAAAGGTATCGGGGGCTTAAGTCTCCGCAGGAGATGATAAGGTCGATATCCTCCAGTTTGGAAGGTTCGTAGAAATCCCAGAGGGATTTGGATTCATGATCGCCGATCACTAAAATTCTCATGTATTTTACTCCTCTGTATTCAGGGGTCCCTGCAGCAGTACCAGTTCCCTGGCCTCATCGGTCAGGTCGCTGAAGGTAGGAATCACTCCGAGAACGTTGTCAGCCAGCCAGTCCATGGTCACGATCTGCTCCGGTGTCATGCTTTCATCCTCAGATTTCTGCACGATGCCGTCCTGGGAATAGAGAACGCCGTAGAAAGGCTCCAGAGTGCCTTTGATGATGGAGGCTTCCAGAAATTTCAGAAGCCGGCGGGTGCCTACAGGCAGATTGTTGGAATAAACGATATCAATGACGTCGGAGGAAAGGCCAAGCCAGTAGTTCATGGCTGTCTTTGTCTTTTTCCAGGTGCCGTCCAGTACGTTCTGGACGATCTGCTCGTAGAATTTACCCCAGTGCCACATCGGAGAGGCGATGTTCTCGATGCCGTCTTTTCCTTTTTTGTAAATACCGAACTCCCGGGAAGGAGCGTCGGGGCGGATCATATCCTGGCCAGAGATGACCTGAACCTCCTCCATCTCGGAGAGGTGACGGCCGCTCCAGTGGTTGATGCGGGACCATTCCAAATGGATCATGGCCCGGGGATTGATCATTTTTGCACCCATGGCGAAGGCGTTGATGTTGGCGATGGTTCCGTAGATGGGGTAATCTGCCAGGTAGCCGATGTGGTCCGTCTGGGACATGGCGGCGGCGATGGCGCCCATGAGGAATTTGGCTTCGTACATTCTGCCGTAGTAGGTGCGAAGCGAGTGGTAGAACTGATTCAGGGAGCAGTTCAGGATAATCACGTTGGGGTGAGCCACAGCTGCCCGGACACTGGATTTGATGAGGCAGGGGGAGGTGGTGAAAATGATATCGCTGCCCAGCTCGATCGCGGACTCGATGGCTTTCTCGGCGCTCTCGCCCTCCTCCAGGTTGTCGATGTGGAAGGTCTCTACGTTGTTGGGATAGGTCTCTTCGAGATACAGGCGGCCCAGCTCATGGCTGTAGGTCCAGCTGGAAGTCTCGCTGGTCTTCTCGTTTAAGAAAGCAATCTTGACTTTCTGGGTTCTGCCGGAGAAGAGGCGGGTCAGGCTTAAGAGACCCTTCGAGGTGGTGGTGGCGTCCCCGGTGTCTTTTACCAGGGCAGAGCCTTCATCACCGGTAACGGAAAACTCATCCCAGAGCCGGTTGACATCTTCCTTGACCTCAGCGGGACTCTTTTTCAGGATATCCTCGTAATCGTAGATTTCCAGATATTTGAGGAAGGCATCGGCGATGGTCACAGGGAGCTTTTCGCCGCCCTTTGCCAGGAAATATTCGGAGAAGGTATTATAGAGGGAAAAGAAATCCCGGCGGAACTCATCGGACCAGGGCTCTCCGGGCTTCTTTCCGATGGCCTGGATGAGAGCAGGAAAGCTTCCCAACTGGCTGAACCAGATCTCGTTGGTGTGGGCTACATTATAGAAATCGACAAATTCGTAATAAATCAGGTTGTCTTTTTCCTCGGTCCGTTTGGGAAGGATCCGGGTAACGATAGCCGGGATATAGGCGGCGTCTACGGCCCGCATGACGCTGACACGCTTGTTTCCTTCCTCTACATAGAATTTATTCATGAATTCGTAGGCTTTGATGGGGTCCCGGATGCCCTCGTTTAACTGGGAGTCGTAGAGGGTAGCCCATTTCATGCCGAACTCGGTATTTTCTCCCAGAAGGGGCATGAAGTTGCTGGCAAAGGCTTTCTGCCGGCCGGCGGTTTTTGTTCCGACAATAAGATTTAAGGGAATGTCCACCCGGCCTAAGGGGTATTCTCCCTGGGTTTCGGAATAAGATATCATATCATCCAGGGCGGGCAGGTAGGGATAGCGGCCGGCCTGTACATCGGCCCGGTACGCCTTGCGGCCTGCCACACGCGCGTTGTGGTAATCTTCTCTAGCCATAGTATACCTCCAAAAGTTTTCTTATGTTTATCCTAAAGAATAGACTTTCATTTGTCAAGAGAAGCAGAGCAAAAACCGTCGTTGACAGATGACTTTTGCCGCGTTACACTGGTCGTAAAGACAGACTTTCTGTAACTAAGGAGGAGCTTACGATGGGGAAATATGTAATGGCGCTGGATGCGGGAACGACGAGCAACCGCTGTATCTTATTTGACAGGGAAGGAAACATGGTGAGCGTGGCTCAGAAAGAATTTACCCAGTATTTTCCGAAGCCCGGCTGGGTGGAGCATGACGCGGGGGAGATCTGGTCCACGATGCTGGGCGTGGCTGTGGAGGCCATGCAAAAGGCCGGGGCCGAGGCTGCGGATATCGCTTCCATCGGCATCACAAACCAGAGAGAGACGACCATCGTCTGGGACAAAAATACCGGAGAGCCGGTCTATCACGCCATTGTCTGGCAGTGCCGGAGAACCTCGAGATATTGTGATTCCCTGATGGAAAAAGGACTGACGGAGAGTTTCCGCCAGAAGACAGGTCTTGTCATTGATGCTTACTTTTCGGCGACGAAGCTAAAATGGATTCTGGATGAGGTGCCCGGCGTGCGGGAGCGGGCAGAACGGGGAGAGCTTCTTTTCGGAACCGTGGAGACCTGGCTCATCTACAAGCTGACCAGGGGGCAGATCCATGTGACGGATTATTCCAATGCCTCCCGAACTATGCTGTTTAACATCAATACGCTGGCCTGGGATGAGGATATCTTAAAGGAACTGAACATTCCTGTCTGTATGCTGCCGGAGGTGAAGCCCTCAAGCTGCATCTACGGGGAGACGGCTCCGGAGTTTTTCGGCGCGCCAATTCCGTTGGGCGGAGCGGCAGGAGACCAGCAGGCGGCGCTTTTTGGCCAGACCTGTTTCCAGGCAGGAGATGCGAAAAATACTTACGGTACAGGCTGTTTCCTTCTGATGAATACGGGCGAGAAGCCGGTCTTTTCGAGCAACGGCCTTGTCACGACGATCGCCTGGGGCATCGACGGAAAGGTGAACTATGCGCTGGAGGGTTCGATTTTCGTGGCCGGAGCGGCTATCCAGTGGCTCCGGGATGAGATGCGTCTCATCGATTCCGCTGAGGATTCCGAGTATCTGGCCCGTAAGGTGAAGGATACCCACGGCTGTTATGTGGTGCCTGCTTTCACCGGTCTTGGAGCGCCCCACTGGGATCAGTACGCGAGAGGAACGATCGTCGGCATCACCCGTGGCGTGAACAAGTACCACATCACCCGGGCCACACTGGAATCCATCGCCTACCAGGTGCATGACGTGCTGGATGCCATGCGGGCAGACTCCGGTATTTCCTTGAGCGAGCTTAAGGTGGACGGCGGCGCCAGCGCCAACAATTTCCTGATGCAGTCCCAGGCAGACATCATCAACGCGCCGGTGAACCGCCCGAAATGTGTGGAGACCACCGCTATGGGAGCAGCCTACCTCGCTGGCCTCGCCGTAGGCTACTGGAAGGATCAGGACGAGATCCGCAAGAACTGGGCCATCGACCGGACCTTTACCCCGGCCATCACCGAGGAAGAGCGGGCAAAGAAGCTCAAAGGCTGGAATAAGGCTGTGAAATACGCGCTACATTGGGCGAAGGATGAGGAATAAAGAGTAAGATAAGAAACAGGCAGGAGCTGGGGAAGGCTCCTGCCTGTTTCTATTTATAGTTCTTGCTATAGCGATGAGGAAAATGCATGTACCCGTACAGGTATATTTAACAACTGCGAATCAGAGTGAGATTTGTGCAGTGTATTTTATTTTTGGAAAATTTCTGCCTGAGACGCGGTGGGTTTCGGAGTTACTGGCTGTAGAATTGACTGCGTTGAGCTTTTTTTAATTTGCGTTCATGCGATTTGGTGTGCATTTGACTTGTTTTGGAATTTTTAGGATTGCAGTCATGCGATTTTGGGGGTATGTTTGACTCATTTTGAGATTTTACGATATGCGGTCAATGTCAGGTCCAGACGGATGCCCCGCCGGGAAGCAGTGGGCGGGGCTGTGTGGTGGATACCTGTATATTCTGGTTTCATACCCAGGCCAATTTCTATGTGATCATCATCTTCTTTGATACAGAAGAATCCATATAACAGGTGATCATGAAGGACTGAAAAATAGTGATTTCCCTGTTTCGATTCGCTTATTATATCACACAAAACAAACCTTGCGGAACCCCTCGGGTTAGTGTTATACTTCCTAGGAGTATGTATATCAATGAAAGCCAATGAAAAAGTGCAGGTGAAAGTTTTGAAAAGAAGAATCGAACAGCTGTTAAACGGAATTTTTGAATATGAGACTCCGAAGCTTCAGATATCCGAGGATAAAATAGAGGCAAAAGTGCGGGAAGGCAAGCAGGTGAGGGGAAGTTTCAGCCTGGAAAATCCGGCCCAGAAGAAGGTGAAGGGCTTTCTTTATGCGGAGAGCCCCAGAGTTGCCTTTGAGCCGGCGGCTTTTTCTGCCATCAGCGAGAAGGTGATCTACGAGATCGACACCACAGGCATGGAAAAAGGAGATGTGCTGGAGGGAAAACTGACCGTGGCCTCCAGTCTGGGCGAGTATGCCATTCCTTATCGCATCGAGATCGAGGCTCCGGAGGTGAAGGAGCTTGAGAAGCCCTGCGAGAGCCTGGAGGATTTTGTGACCCTGGCTCAGAAGGATTTCCAGAAAGCCTATGTGTTCTTTGCATCCGGGAGCTTTGGGGAATTTTTAAAAGAGAAAGCGCCAAAACTCAGGCTTCTCTACGAAGGCTTCCAGAATGAAGCCATGAGCTATCGGAGCATGGAAGAATTTCTGGTTTCCGCGGGCTTAAAGGAACCCGTGGTGATTCAGGCAGATAAGACGGAAGCTTCCTACGATACAATGCCCCAGACCATCCGGGAGAGCCTGACTCTCACGAAGAGCACTTGGGGATTTTTCAAACTGGAGGTGACTTCTGACGCACCCTTCCTCAAGGTGGAGAAGCCCGTTGTCACCACCGATGAGTTTATCGGAAGCACCTACACTCTGAATTATCTCATCGACCGGGAGGAACTTCATGCCGGACGGAATTTCGGCAGGATCCACATTCACGGCGTGGGAACGGATCTAACCTTTGAGGTGCGAGTCCATGGCGGAATTTTGCGAAAGAAGGACGGAAACCTCAAGGAGCAGCATCGGGAGCTGGCGGCTCTCTACGACTGCTATATGGATTTCCGGCTGAAACGGATCCAGGCGGAGACCTGGGTGGAGCGCTCCATTAGGGCCTGGGATGAGTACACGAAGGCCGGCGGCACCGGAACCATGATGGAACTCATTCACATTCACCTTTTATTTTCCGCGGGAAAAGAGGAGGAGGCCTGCTTCCTTCTGGATCGGATCGAGCAGCAGAGAAACCATCTGACAGCACCGGAGCAGCAGGGATATTTTCTATATCTCACGACTTTTTATAATAAGGATAAAAAATATATCGACTATGTGGAGGAAAAGCTTGGGGAGCTGAGTTTACGGAATCCCGAGAACTGGAAGCTCACCTGGTTTCTCCTCTATATCCGTGAGAATTATCTCCGCCATCCGGGACAGAAGCTGGATGCGATCCGGCAGCAGTATATCTACGGCTGCGCGAGCCGGATCATGTATCTGGAGGCGGCTCTGGTTCTGCAGAAATCGCCGCTTCTTCTGAAACGGCTGGAGGATTTCGAGATCCGCGTTTTAAGCTTTATGGTGAAGGAAGATCTTCTGAATGCGGAGCTGATCATGCAGATCGTGGAGCTGGCCGGCCGTTACCGGGAGTACCATCCGGGCCTTGTGGACACGCTGGAAAAAATTTATGCGAAAAATCCCACCAAGAGCCTTCTTCGCGCGATCATCAGCCTTCTGCTCAAAGGCCGGAGAAAAGACAGAGAGTGTTTTGTCTGGTATGAGCGGGGCGTGGAGCAGGATCTTCGGATCACCGGGCTTTACGAGTATTACATTGAGTCCATGGAGGATCCCATCGAGAAGCCGCTTCCCCAGATCATCCGCATGTATTTTTCCTATAATAATACCCTCGATTACCGGAAAAAAGCCTTCGTCTACGCCAACGTGATCCGAAACAAAGACAAGGACCCGAAGGCCTACCAGAGCTACCGGCCCGCCATGGAAAAATTTATGGTGGACGAGCTTATGCTCGGCCATATCAACGACGACCTGGCCTTCCTCTATGAGATCTTTATCACGGAGTCCCTCTTAAACCGGAGAATGGCGGAGAACCTTTCCCGGCTTCTCTTCACCTACCGGATTCAGGTGGAGGACCCGTCGATCCGCTATGTGCTGGTCTACCATGAGGAGCTCAAGAAAGAGGAAAAATGCCCGCTGAAAAACGGCCGGGCCAACGTTCAGATCTATACGGAGAATCATCGGATTTTCCTGGAGGACGAGAATGGAAACCGCTACGAGTCCTCCGTTCCCTATACAATCAAAAATATGCTGACGGATATCCGTTTCCGGGAATACTGCCTGAGACTGGCTCCGGACAGCGCAGGTCTTCTCTTGAATATCTGCAGCAGCGAGAAGCCTGACCGGGAGACCGTGCCGAAATATGCCGCTCTTCTGGAGATGGAGGAAATTCGCGAGACCTACCGGAAAAAACTTCGCCAGGAGCTTCTGGATTTCTACTGCCAGAATCCGGGGGAGGAAAGCCTCTATGAGTTTCTACACGAGATCAACCTTACCGCCTTTGCTAAGACAGACCGCTATCATCTCACAGAGCTTCTGATCTCCGAAGGCATGAGCAGGGAGGCCTTTTCCCTGGCGGGAATTTACGGGCCGGAAAAGGTGAACCTTCTTTCTCTCGTGAGCCTCTGCCACCGGATGGTACTCACGATGGAATATGGCGAGGACGAGATGCTTCTGGCCCTCTGCCATTACTGTTTTGTCCATGAAAAATATGACGAGGTGATTCTGGCCTATCTGCTCCGTTATTACGACGGCCCGGTGGAGCGCATGAAAGAGCTCTGGCAGGCCGGAAAGGATTTTGAGGCGGACACTTTTGTCCTGGAGGAAAAAATCCTCGTCATGGTCATGTTTACCCGGAGCGGAGCTGAGAACACCGAGGAGATCTTCGATTCCTACCGGAAAGCCCTCGGAAGAAAAATGCTTCTGCAGGCCTATGTTATGTACCGGGCCTACGATTATCTGGTGAAAGATCAGCCCGTGAAGGAGCCTGTGTTCCGCTACATCGAGCGGGGCTATATCAAGGGAAAAAATAATGAGGATGTCTGCCTTCTGGCCCTCCTTCGCTTCTACGGAGAGCTGAAGGAGCCTGACGAGAAGAGAAGAGCCCTTTCCCGGGAGCTGCTTCAGAACTTTACAAACCGCGGTCTTCGGATGGCCTTTTTCAAGAACTTCCCGGCGGAAGATCAGAGAGCCTGCCAGCTTTACGACAAGATCTTCGTGGAGTACCGGGCCAATCCCGGAGCTTTGGTGAACATCCGTTACCAGATCACAGACGGAAAAGACAAGGGCGGCCGCGTCATTACAGAGCCCATGACCATGGTCTACGAGGGAATCTTCGTGAAAGAATTTACCCTGTTTTACGGGGATCATCTGAAATATCAGGTCATCGAAGAGTGGAATCAGAAGACAAAAGAAAGCGAAATGCTGGAAAAGAACTATCAGGATATCAATCTTTCCCGCAGCAGCCGGTACGATCTTCTGAACCAGATGTCCAAAGCCTTCCTGGAAAAAAATCTGGAGGATGCGGAGTTTGCGGTACTGCAGTTTAAAGAGCAGGAGGCTCTGGCGGACCATATTTTCAAGCTGTTGTGAGGAGAAGATAAATGATCAGTGAAATCAATGAATTGGCGCTGGGAATCGATCTGGGGCCGGTAAATTCCCAGCTTACCTTTTATAACCGGCAGAACTCCGGTCCCAGGACCGTGAGCGTCGTGCCGGGGGAGGAAAATTACCAGATCGCCACGCCGGCAGAGCTGTTTTCTCTCATGGAACAGCGCTTAGAGGAGGGTGTGGCCCTGCTGGCGGACTTTTTCGCTCAGTGCCTGGAGCTTCTGGCCACCGCCGGAAAGCCGGATTCTATCCTGGCTGTGGTGACGATGCGGAAAATGAATGGCACCTGGGCCGACGGCATCCGCGCAGCCTTTGAGCGGGTGGGCGTTCCGAAGGATCATGTATTTCTTCAGGATTACCGGGAGAGTTTCTACTGGTATATGCTGAACCAGCGCAAGGATCTCTGGACCTACCAGGTGGCCCTTTTCTCCTGTGAAAATGGAAAAGTCACGGCTTTTGAGTTTTCCGTGGAACGGAAAACCCGGCCGGCCCTCGTCTCCATCGAGGAGAAAGGCATGCTCTATCTCGATGAGCTGGCAAGAGAGGGCCGACCCGACAAGCTCTGGCTGGAAGTCAAAGACCAGAAATTCCTGGAGCTTGCCACGAAAATGTTCGGGAAACGGACCTTTTCCAGCGTTTACCTCGTGGGCGAGGAGTTCGATAAAAGCTGGATGGGCAATTCTCTGGCCTTCCTCTGCAACAGGAGAAAGGTCTTCATGGGACAGAATCTTTACACCAAGGGCGCCTGCTATGCAGCCATGGAGTATGCCCGGATGAACCGGGTGGGGGATTATCTCTACGCGGGTCCCGATATGATCGAGCAGAACATGGGCATGGAAATGATCATCCGCGGTCATCAGGAGTTTTATCCGATGATCAGCGCCGGTGTCAACTGGTACATGGCCCGGGCGGAATGTGAGTTCGTCCTGGACGATACCAGCGAGGTGATTCTCTACTCCAAGAGTATGGCGGGGGAGGAACTCTCCCATACGGTGCGGCTGCCGGGCCTTCCCGACCGGCCGAACCGGGCGACGAGGCTGCATCTGGATCTTTCCTTCATTGGGAAAAGGAAATGTCGCGTCCGGGTGACAGACCTGGGGCTTGGAAATCTCTATCCTGCCTCCGGTAAGCGCTGGGATGCAGTCATCACCTTTGCGGCGGAGAAAACTCCGGGAAAGGAGGGAGAAGCATGAGCGGCTACCATCTTTGTCAGGTGAAAAAAGCCCGACACCCCTATTTTATCGAGAGTATCAGCACAAACATTTTTACGATTGAGGAGCTCTGTTTCTATCTGGAGAAAAATATTTATCTTCTGGATCAGACCATCATCAATGAGAAGCTTCTGGACTGGATTCGGGACGAGCTGGGTCTCGTCCGTCTTTACCGGAAGCTTTATGAGCAGCTGGAAAACGAGGAGACGATCGGAAATTTTATTTTGCCGATTTTCAAGGAGATTGGCTATCTCTCCCACGATGAGTTCCGGGAGCTCCAGGAGAAGATCCGCACGATTGAGATCCAGCCAGAGGATCTCCGGCGAAAAATAAAGGCGGACTACCTGGTGGAGTACCATATGTACAACAATGCTATCCAGGAATATTCCACCCTCTTAAAGAAGCGGAACCCGGGAAAAATGGGCGTTCAGTTCTATGCGGCGGTTTATGCGAACCTGGCCTCCGCCTATGCCCGTCTCTTCCTCTTTGAGGAGGCGGCGGACTGCCTCTGGAAATCCTACGAGACCGTCCGTTCCAATGAGATCTACCGGAGATATCTGGCGACGCTCTCCCTTTTCCTCTCGAGAGAGGACTACGAAAAGCGCCTGGATGAGCTAAAAGTGCCGAAGGTCCAGCGGGAGAAGATCGAGGCCTGGCTCAAAGAGAGCCGGCAGCTTCCGGAGGAGCCAGAGACCGACGAGAAAGAGCGCTGGAAAGCGGTCCAGACCTTCCTGGAGGAAGAGAAACTCGCCTATCACAAAAGTACCTGTGCGTCATAACGAAAAGCCGATCGCGAAAACGGTCGGTTTTTTGTAATATTCAGAGTCAAGCAGATTTTCTGTTAAAAGTGTGAGTCATGCTTGCATGAACGAACGATTTTGACCAAAAATCTATTTGGCGAGCAGGCACATCGAGATGAAGCAAAGCGGAATCGAGATGGGCTCTGAATAGTTACACTTTTTCCTTGACAGAGCAGACGCGCTGTGTTAGTATAACGGCAGGTTTTGATTTAACATAGTAGAGTGGTCAACTGCTAATATGCTAAAGGAGGATAAATAATTATGAAAAAAAGAGTGATCAGCGCGATCCTTTGTGGAATGATGGCAGCTTCCCTTCTGGGAACCGTTGCTTTTGCAGATGAGACAAAAACATTTACCGTAGGTTTTGATGCGGAGTATCCGCCTTACGGTTACATGGGAGACGACGGAGAGTACACCGGCTTTGATCTGGAGCTGGCTCAGGCAGTCTGTGATCTGGAAGGCTGGGAGCTTGTGAAGACCCCGATCAACTGGGAGTCCAAGGATATGGAGCTGGATTCCGGTTCCATTGATTGCATCTGGAACGGTTTCACGATGACCGGAAGAGAGGATGACTATACCTGGTCCCAGCCCTATGTGGATAACAGCCAGGTGATGGTGGTGAAGAAAGATGCCGGCATCAGCGCTCTTTCTGATCTTGCAGGGAAGACTGTAGGCGTGCAGGCAGCCAGCGCAGCCCTTCAGGTTCTTCAGGATGAGGACCAGCAGAAAGCTCTTGCAGACACCTTCGGAACCCTTCAGGAGTTTGCCGATTACAACAGCGCTTTCGTGGAGCTCCAGGCAGGAGCTGTGGATGCCATCGCCATGGATATCGGCGTAGCCAAATATCAGATCGAGAGCCGTGACAACGGCGATGATTACGAGATCCTGGATGAGCACCTCAATTCTGAGAAATATGCCATCGGCTTCAAGAAAGGCAATACCGAGCTTCGCGACATCGTTGATGCTGATCTTGATAAGCTTCTGGAAGACGGCACCTTCGACAAACTGGCTGAGAAATACGAGCTCACCGATATGGTATGCTTAGGCCAGGATAAGGAGGAAGCTTCCTCCGAGGCTGAAAGCGAGACCGCTGCGGAAACTGCTGAGACCGAAACTGAGAGCGCAGCAGAGTAAATAAAAATACAAAAACCTTACGGCCCCCGGGAGCCTGTGCTTCCGGGGGTTATAAGTGTTTATGGAGGATATCATATGAGCTTACCCCAGATTCTGTCACAGCTTTCCGGAGGCATGGTGCGGACCGTCGGGATTTTTTTCCTGACGCTGATCTTTTCTCTGCCTCTGGGCCTTGTGATTTCTTTTGGCCGGATGGCGAAAAATCCGGTGCTGAAGAACCTGTTTAAAATCTACATTTCCGTCATGAGAGGAACGCCGCTGATGCTTCAGCTCATGGTGTTCTACTTTGGTCCTTATTATCTGTTTAAAATGAACATCGGAGGAAACTGGCGCTTTACAGCCATCATCCTTTCCTTTTCCTTAAACTATGCGGCTTATTTTGCGGAGATCTATCGTTCCGGCATTGAGTCCATGCCGGTGGGCCAGTACGAGGCGGCGAAGCTTCTGGGCTACAGCCGAAGCCAGACTTTTTTCCGGATCATTTTCCCACAGGTGGTGAAACGGATTCTTCCCAGCGTCACCAACGAGGTCATTACGCTGGTAAAAGACACCTCCCTGGCCTTCGCCGTGGCCTACATGGAGATGTTCACGATTGCCAAACAGATCGCCGCGTCGAAGACCACTTTCGTTCCCTTCGTGGTGGCGGCCATTTTCTACTATGTCTTCAACCTTATTGTCGCCGTTGTCATGGAAAAACTGGAAAAACGCATGGATTATTACCGTTAAGGAGGCTTTATGAATTATCTCGAAATCAATCATATCAAAAAATCTTTCGGAGATCTTGAGGTCCTCAAGGACATCTCTCTGACGGTAAAAAAAGGAGAGGTGCTGGCCATCATCGGCCCTTCAGGCTCCGGAAAATCCACACTTTTAAGATGCGCGACCCTGCTGGAGACCATGGACGGCGGAGATCTGAGTTATCTCGGCGAGAAGGCTGTTTCGATGGATGCTTCCGGCCGGTCGGTCTACGCAAAGCCTGCCGAGCTCAGGGAAATTCGGAAAAAATTTGGCCTGGTCTTTCAGAATTTTAACCTTTTCCCCCACTACAGCGTGATCAAAAACGTGACCGATCCGCTGATCCATGTCCAGAAAAAGTCAAAGGAGGAGGCTTACCGCATCGGCCGGGAGCTCTTAAAAAAGATGGGCCTTTCCGATAAGGAGGACTACTATCCCTGCCAGCTTTCCGGCGGTCAGCAGCAGCGTGTCTCGATCGCGCGGGCTCTGGCCTTAAATCCCCAGGTGCTCTTTTTCGACGAGCCCACCTCTGCCCTGGACCCGGAGCTTACGGGCGAGATCTTAAAAGTCATCCGTGACCTGGCCGCCGAGCACATGACCATGGTCATCGTCACCCACGAGATGAACTTCGCGAAAAACGTGGCCAACCATGTGGTCTTCATGGAAAAAGGCCTCATCGTAGAGGAAGGAACGCCAGAGGAAGTCTTCCATTCCGACAACCGCCGTATGCAGGAATTTCTGGGAAAATACAATGAAGAATAGGTATTCTTGCTTTAAAAAAAACTTTGAGCTATAATAATCTTGGCTTTAAAAGTTTGAAAATGTAAAAGGCTCAGAATCCCAGCATTTATATGGTGTTCTGAGCCTTACCTTTACTTTTTAGGGGGCTATCTATGGAAGAGTTGAAAAACACCTTCTTTGAGGATGTCTGCAATTTGTTAAGCAATGCCAGAAAAAATGTGAAAAAAGCAGCTGATCTGGCCATGGTTTATTCTTATTTTGAAGTTGGACGACGGATTGTGGAAGAGGAACAGAGTGGAGCTGACAGAGCTCAGTATGGCCAATATATTTTGAAAGAATTATCTGAATATCTTACAAAAAATTTTGGAAAAGGTTTTTCTGTTACGAACTTAAAACAAATGCGACAGTTTTATCTTGTTTATGCACAAGATCAAATTGGTCAGACACTGTCTGACCAATTTAAAAATCATCCAACAGTGAGTACGGGAAGAAAATTTTTCTTGAGTTGGTCGCATTATTTAAAACTTATGCGTATTGAAGATATAAATGAGAGACATTTTTATGAAATTGAGGCAGCAAAAAATAATTGGAGTTTGAGAGAATTAAATCGGCAGTTCGATGCGGCATTATATGAAAGACTTGCATTAAGTATAGATAAAGAAAAAATCTCGCAATTAGCCAAAGAGGGACAGCTTGTAGAAAAGACTTCAGATATTGTAAAAGATCCGTATGTATTGGAATTTTTAGGTTTGGAAGAAAAGAGTGGGTATTCAGAGAGTGATCTGGAAACTCACTTAATAGATAATCTGCAAAAATTTTTATTGGAGTTAGGAGCAGGATATGCTTTTGTTGCAAGGCAGAAGAGATTTACATTCAGTGAAGATCATTTCAGGGTTGACCTGGTGTTTTATAATCGTTTATTGCGCTGTTTTGTCCTTTTTGACCTTAAAATAGGGAAATTAAAACACCAGGATTTGGGACAGATGCAGATGTATGTAAATTACTATGATCGATATGAGAAGCAGGAAGATGAAAATCCTACAATAGGAGTATTATTGTGCCAGGATAAGGATGATTCTCTTGTAGAATTAACATTGCCGAAAGATTCCAACATTTATGCGTCAAAATATCAGTTGTATTTGCCGGATAAGAAAGTACTGCAGGATAAACTTCGGGAATGGACAGAAGAAAAAGGGTGTGCGTATTGAGTGAAAATATAAGGAAGAATAGTTACAACTGTGTACACACCAAAACGAATGGAGGTCCATCAAATGCTGATAAAGGCCACGCTTGAAGATATAAAAAAATATGGAGAGTTTGCTTATAGCCTTGCTCTCAATCCGGCAAAGTCATGCTATCCAACCTACGCAGACGGTATTAAAACCAAGACAGATTTCTTTAAGGCCGCCGAAGGTGCCATAGCAAAGGAAACATATGAACTACTGCTATTTAGTATGGATGGAAATATTGAAGGCTGGATTTCGTATTATTGGATTCCGGAGGACAAATATCTCCAGCTGTATGAGTTTAATATCAGCCGTGGCGCAAAGCAGGCATTGACAGAGCTGATAAAAACTATTGAAACAAAATTTGCCGGATATACGGCTTATTTCGGTTTTCCGGGAGACAATCAGGAAGCAATCCATTTCCTTGCAGACCATGGCTTCCAATGTATTGAGCAGGACTGGAATAACTCTTTTTTCTTCGATGGATATACGGCGAAGGAATATGGTGACTGCATTGAAAAGATTTTTCAATACAACTTTGATAAGTTCCGAAGGGTATATCACGAAGATCCCGACACCTATTGGAATGCCGACCGTATCTTTGAAAGGATAGATGACTGGACGATCTTTGTTTACAACCAGGCGGATCATCCAGTTGCTGCCGTGTTTTTGACAGGTAAGAATGGCTACTACGAAATATACGGAAGTGAATTTGCTGATGAAGTTTTCAATGAAGATGTGTTCCGTGAACTCTTGACAGCTTCCTTGAACGAGTGTAAATGTTTGGGCGCAAAATATATGACATACTTCTGCGGCGAGGATGAAAAGCCTGTTTTGAGCGAACTGGGCTTCAAATGTGTCGGTCAGTATGTCTTGTACATAAAAGAATTATGAAATAAGTGAGGAATTACGATGATCTTTATGGAAACGAATCGTCTGCATCTGCGAAATGTTGTGGTGAAGGATGCGGAGATAATGTATGACTACCGCAACAATGAAATTTGCGCCCGGTATCAGCGTGGGCAAGTCAAAGATTATGATGGCATCGTTAACCTAGTGGAATGCCATAAGGACGACGTGTTGTCCGTAGACGCTCCTTTTCTGGTGGCGGTGGCATTGAAGGACACCGATGAGATGGTGGGCGAAATTGTGGTTATGCCGAGTGACGGCACCATTTCTATTGGATACACGTTTTCCTATAAGCATCACCGCAGGGGATATGCGTTCGAAGCATTGACGGCCCTGATTGATCTGCTTCACGAGCGGTACTCAGAGTGGGATTTTATCAGCTTTACAGAGCCGCAGAATGAGCCGAGTATGGCGCTGTTAAAGAAGTTGGGATACAAAGATATGGGCTTTATTCCGTCTATGGAATCCAGAGTATTTGGCAAATGGACAACTCCGGCAACAGAAGCAGAAATTGCTCAAGCGACAAATTCAACGAAATAAATCAGAAGAGTCAAAATGCTGTAAATAAGAAATTTAAAATTGAAAATGAAATAAAAATATGATATTCTATATATGCCTTACAAGCAGTTGTAAGGGTGGGAGATTGTTGTCAACAGTTCAACCAATAAATCGAAATCGAAAGTTGGAAACTGTCTGTTGGTACAGCTGACCAGTTCGGTCAAGACTAATAATAAGATAGTGCTGAACATAAAGTTGTCCTCCTGCTTGATTGTAACACAATTAAGTATTGCATCTACAGGATAGCTGGCAATCAAATATAGACGAATGTCTATCATAACGATTACTAAGAATAAGAGTATACCCATCGGCTAAGGAACGCTATCCTCCATGTCGATGGGTATTGCAAATTTAGGGAGAGGATTTATTGAATATTACAGCGTGGGTATCAAATCCAAAGGTAATAGCAAATAGTAGAAAAGGATATACTCATTTTGATGTGCGTACGGATATATCAAAAGTATCAGGATATATTACAAATCCCATGAAAGTTGCTCGTCACAGTTTCTATCCTTTTATTCATTATGTAATGAAAATGGATAAATATAATAAACGGACTGGAGTAAAACGTAAAGAAAGAGAAATTTGTTATGCATCACATATAGATAGATGCATATATCAGTATTATAGTGCAATATTAAATGAGAATTATAATAAATATTTAGATAAAGAAAATATTGCAATAGTACCGGTTGCGTATAGAACAAATTTGAAGAAGAGTAATATTCAGATTGCGCAGGAAGCATTTGATTTTATACGAAAGACGCAAGGTGCCTATGTTTTAATTGGTGATTTTACAGGGTTCTTTGATTGCTTGGATCATCAGTATTTGAAGAAACAATGGTGTTCCGTTATGGAAGTTGAAAAGCTTCCAGCAGATCATTATGCAGTTTTCAAAAATGTGACTAAATATAGTATATGGGAATTAGAAGATTTGTTGTCTATTACTGGATTAAGTTTAAAGGAGTTTAATAAGCGAAAAGTTGCATTGGATAAAGAAGATTATCGCAAATATAGAAAACATATTCAGAAAAATATGAAAAATCATCAAATTCCACAGGGATCTTCTATAAGTGCAGTACTGGCAAATGTTTATATGATTGAAGCAGATAAGAAAATAAATGAATATGTTATTTCGCTAGGTGGAATGTATAGAAGATATAGTGATGATTTTATAGTAGTTGTTCCTAAAATAGAACAAGAACTCTCGATTTTTAACAAAATTATAGATATAATACATTCGGTTCCTAATTTACAATTAGAACCTAGCAAAACACAGATTTTTGAGTTTTCAAATAATCAAATTGAAAATGTCGGAAAGAGATTATTAGAGAATGCGGATACAAGTAAAAAAGTAATTAATTTTCTTGGATTTACATTTGATGGGTTGCATGTGTCTGTTCGTTCAAAAACAATAAGTAAATATTATTATCGAATGTATCGTAAAGCGAAGGCAATTGCTAAGAATCCAAAGTTGAAAGGTTCAGACAATCTGTATCGAAGATATTCTGTTCATGGAGCTGATGCTAATCCGGGAAACTTTTTTACATATATAAAACATGCGGAAGAAGCATTTGGCGAGGATGAATTGATTTATAAAGATTTACAACGCCATATTCCTAAAATTCGCAAGGCGTTGAAGAAAAATGAATATGCAGCTGTCAAACAGCCTCTGCATGCAGGAATTTCTAAGAAAATATAATGAAGAATAGTTACTCTTTGCTTTTTGGGGGATTGTTCTCATACAACTTTTTGAGAGAAACTAAAGAAGAAAGTAATTTAGGGGGGCTATTTTATGGAAGAGTTGAAAAACACCTTCTTTGAGGAAATTTGCAATTTATTAAGCAATGCCAGAAAAAATGTGAAAAAAGCAGCTGATCTGGCCATGGTTTATTCTTATTTTGAAGTTGGACGACGGATTGTGGAAGAGGAACAGAGTGGAGCTGACAGAGCTCAGTATGGCCAATATATTTTGAAAGAATTATCTGAATATCTTACAAAAAATTTTGGAAAAGGTTTTTCTGTTACGAACTTAAAACAAATGCGACAGTTTTATCTTGTTTATGCACAAGATCAAATTGGTCAGACACTGTCTGACCAATTTAAAAATCATCCAACAGTGAGTACGGGAAGAAAATTTTTCTTGAGTTGGTCGCATTATTTAAAACTTATGCGTATTGAAGATATAAATGAGAGACATTTTTATGAAATTGAGGCAGCAAAAAATAATTGGAGTTTGAGAGAATTAAATCGGCAGTTCGATGCGGCATTATATGAAAGACTTGCATTAAGTATAGATAAAGAAAAAATCTCGCAATTAGCCAAAGAGGGACAGCTTGTAGAAAAGACTTCAGATATTGTAAAAGATCCGTATGTATTGGAATTTTTAGGTTTGGAAGAAAAGAGTGGGTATTCAGAGAGTGATCTGGAAACTCACTTAATAGATAATCTGCAAAAATTTTTATTGGAGTTAGGAGCAGGATATGCTTTTGTTGCAAGGCAGAAGAGATTTACATTCAGTGAAGATCATTTCAGGGTTGACCTGGTGTTTTATAATCGTTTATTGCGCTGTTTTGTCCTTTTTGACCTTAAAATAGGGAAATTAAAACACCAGGATTTGGGACAGATGCAGATGTATGTAAATTACTATGATCGATATGAGAAGCAGGAAGATGAAAATCCTACAATAGGAGTATTATTGTGCCAGGATAAGGATGATTCTCTTGTAGAATTAACATTGCCGAAAGATTCCAACATTTATGCGTCAAAATATCAGTTGTATTTGCCGGATAAGAAAGTACTGCAGGATAAGCTTCGGGAATGGACAGAAGAAAAGGAATGTGCGTATTAAGTGAAATTGTAATGAAGAATAGTTACTCTTGCTTTTAAAAAAACTTTGAGCTATAATCAAGAGGAATCGGACAGGGGCTGTGAGACATCAGCCCCTTTCTTTAAGCTTAGATGAATAAGAAAAGGAGACTGGAAAGATGAGTGGTACCGATAAGTACGTTAGCCCGTTATCCGAGCGTTACGCAAGTAAGGAGATGCAGTACATTTTTTCACCGGATATGAAATTCCGCACCTGGAGAAAGCTCTGGATCGCCCTGGCAGAGACTGAGAAAGAGCTGGGCCTTCCCATCACCGACGAGCAGATCGAGGAGCTGAAAAGCCATGCGGAGGATATCAACTATGAAGTGGCGAAAGAACGGGAAAAGATCGTCCGCCATGATGTAATGTCCCATGTATACGCATACGGTGTACAGTGTCCCAAGGCAAAAGGAATCATCCACCTGGGAGCAACTTCCTGCTATGTAGGCGACAACACGGATATTATCGTGATGAGCGAAGCCCTGAAGCTGGTCCGCAAAAAGCTTATCAACGTCATCGCCGAGCTCCGCAATTTCGCAGATAAATACAAAAATCAGCCGACCCTGGCTTTCACCCACTTCCAGCCGGCACAGCCGACGACCGTGGGCAAGAGAGCGACCCTCTGGATGCAGGAGTTTCTGATGGATCTCGAGGATCTGGAGTATGTGGCAGGCACCTTAAAGCTTCTCGGCTCCAAGGGAACCACCGGAACCCAGGCCAGCTTCCTGGAGCTCTTCGACGGAGATCAGGAGACCATCGACAAGATCGATCCGATGATCGCTGAGAAGATGGGCTTCAAGGCCGCTTACCCCGTATCCGGCCAGACCTATTCCAGAAAAGTGGATACCCGTGTGCTGAACATTCTCGCAGGTATCGCAGCCAGCGCCCATAAATTCTCCAACGATATCCGTCTCCTTCAGCATTTGAAAGAGGTGGAGGAGCCCTTCGAGAAGACCCAGATCGGTTCTTCCGCTATGGCTCCTCCACCTCTTTCAAATGCTGAAGGAGACGGATAT